>Ga0302209_10000973_pt1 | contig 12804 bp, 10 predicted proteins | sample II_Fen_E3_1_FD_194574 | JGI IMG/M metagenome (GOLD analysis project Ga0302209, IMG submission 194574) | Peat permafrost microbial communities from Stordalen Mire near Abisko, Sweden - II_Fen_E3_1 | ecosystem: Environmental > Terrestrial > Soil > Wetlands > Permafrost | place: Sweden: Abisko...
GACCAAAATGTTTTGAAAACGGTTAAGAAAAACTAATAATAAAATCACGCAAAAATAAAAGCCCTACCTTTGGCTTTTATTTTTGCGTTTTGTTTTCAACTATGCTGAGAATATCATTTGCCTGCACATGAATAAGTTTATTTTATTGACGATTATTTCTTTGACTTTAATTGTCAATAGTTCATGTGTTCACAAAACTCCTGAAGTGGCACGTAAAGCCATACTCGAAGTAGAAGGTAAATTTTTATATGCCGATGAAGTACAACAAATCATTCCACCCAATATGAATGATACAGACAGTACAGCCATCGCGCATAGTTTTATTCGAAAATGGGTGACAGATGTACTGATGTATGAAAATGCAAAAAGGAATGTAACCAATAAAAATGAAATAGAAGAGTTGGTTGAAAGTTATCGTAAATCACTGACTATCCATCAATATCAACAAAAAATGATTGAACAACGACTTCCAAAGGAACCTTCGGAAGTCGATTTGAAAGCTTTTTATACCCAATACAGCGATCAGCTTATTCTTAAAGAAAATATCATCAAAGGATTATTGCTCATTATACCTCAAAAAGCACCTAAGTTGAGTACAGTTCGGAGTTGGGTTCAATCAGGAAACTCTAAATCGCTCGAAAGTATCGAAAAATACAGTTTGCAAAACGCCATTAGCTACGATTACTTTGGAGATAAATGGTTACCACTTTCTGAAATATTAAAAAGAATACCTTTAAAAATTGAAGATCCTTCTAAGTTTTTATCTTCTAACAGGTTTGTTGAGACTTCGGATAGTACTGAACACTTCTTTCTGCGTATTGAGTCATTTAAACTTTCAGGTCAGGTAGAACCCTATGAAATGGCGAAAGACCGGATTAGCAATATTTTACTCAACAAACAAAAAGCAGATTTCATTTCGAAATTTGAGAAAGAAATTTACAACGATGCAGTAACTAATGAAACGATTACATTTTTTAAGAAAAAATAATCATCCATCACATAGCTAAAACGATTTAATAATTTAGTTCCGACAAATGTATCTTTAGTTAATGCAAAGAATACCTGTCAGTCACTTTGAAAGTCAAAATGTATTATATGAAAAAAATAATCCTTTCCCTTTTTTTTCTCTTAAGTATTGCACCTCTAAAAATGCTTGCACAAAAGAATATTGTTGACGAGGTAATTTGGGTAGTAGGTGATGAATCTATTTTACGATCCGAAGTGGAAAAGCAACGTATAGATGCTCAAAATTACGGAAAGCCAATTGAAGGCGACCCTGATTGTGTTATCCCTGAACAGATTGCCATTCAAAAACTTTACCTGCATCAGGCAGCTCTTGACAGTGTTGTCGTAAGTGAATCAACAGTCATGAACCAGGTTGAAAAGCAATTAAACTTTTACATAACACAAATTGGATCAAAAGAGAAAGTGGAAGAATATTTCCACAAAACGATACCTTCATTGCGTGAAGAGTTACGGGATATGATTCGCGACCAACAGGTCAGTCAACAAATGCAACAAAAACTGGTCGGGGATATTAAATCCACTCCTGCTGAAGTCCGTCGTTTTTATAATGAGCTTCCACAGGATAGCATCCCATCGGTTCCTGCCCAGGTAGAGCTTCAGATTATCAGTTTTCAACCTCCGGTAGCCATCACAGAATTAAACAGGATTAAGGATCGCCTGCGTGACTTTACGGATCGGATAAATAGCGGCACAGCTGACTTTTCAGTATTAGCAAGACTTTATTCAGAAGATACTGAAAGTGCAAAAAGAGGCGGAGAACTTGGATTTATGGGACGCGGTCAACTGGTTCCTGAATTTGCACAAGTTGCTTTTAATTTAACGGATCCAAAAAAAGTATCACGCGTCGTTCAAACAGAATTCGGATACCATATCATTCAATTTATTGAAAAAAGGGGAGATCTGATCAACTGCCGTCATATTTTGTTAAAACCACGCGTTTCCGTTGATGAAAAAGAAAAAGCGATTCATTCACTGGATTCAATATCAAACCTGATCCGCGAAGATAAACTAACCTTTGAACATGCTGTCATGAATTTCTCGCAGGACAAAAATACGGTCATGAATGCAGGTTTAATGTTGCAACAAAAAGACTATGCTCCCACTTCAAAATTTGAATATCAGGAACTACCTCCCGAAGTGGCCAAAGTGGTTTATGAAATGCATGTGGGTGAAGTCTCAAAACCATTCAGCATGACAGATAAAACGACGAATAAAGATGTAATTGCCATTGTGAAAGTAAAATCGAAATTAGATAATCACAAAGCCAATCTTTTGGATGATTATCAAATGTTGAGGTCATTCTATGAAAACAAGAAAAAACAGGAGTTTTTAACTAACTGGATTATCAAAAAACAAAAGGAAACGTATATTAGTATTGATCCTGCATGGCAAAACTGTAAATTCCAATATCCGGGTTGGATAAAAAAATAAAAGCCACTCAATCTATTCTTTTAATAACAGAAAGATGAGCCGGCAATAACTTTCATGAATATAATTAAGAAATCTTTATCATATTTCTCCCCATATCATCCAGGGGGCTACAGGCACATCGTACTTTTCGGTGTGCTGTGTTTGTTTATAGTTGTTTTACAGGCACAAATACGACCGAAACAACTGAGAAAAGAAGTATTACAAAGTCAGAACCCGCAAAGACAAATCACCAAATCAACTAAAAAATCCAGACTACAAGCCAGAAAGGTAAAAGCACTGGCAGATCGGAAACCCCTTGCTCCAACCATCAATCCTTTGAGTCGTAGAGGAACTACGATTGTACATATGGAACATTCAGAAACCCTGACCTTCGATAAAATAAGAAATCCGGACATGCAGGTTTTGAAAGGAAATGTTCGATTCAGGCATGACAATGTCCTGCTTTATTGCGATAGCGCCTATTTCTTTGAGAGAGCAAACTCTTTGAATGCATTTGGTCATGTACGGATTATCCAGGGCGATACCCTTTTTGTTTATGGTGACAAGCTTTATTACGATGGGAATACCAAACTTGCCCGTATGCGTTACAACGTTCGAATGGTAAACAGAAAGACTACCCTGGTTACTGACAGTTTGAATTACGACCGTTTAGCCAATCTTTCCTATTATTTTACCGGTGGAAAAATTACCGATCAATTAAATGTACTTACATCCATCTGGGGTCAGTATTCCCCTTCAACTAATGATGCTTTGTTTAAAACCAAAGTCCATCTCAAGAATAAAAACTTTGTACTTGATTCCGATACATTGAAATACAATACCAAAACAAATATTGCAAATATTGTCGGCCCTACCCATATTTTATATAATGATGAAACGGATATTTACAGTACCCGGGGTTGGTACAACACCTCTACTGATCGTTCAATGTTGCTCGACAGGTCTAAAGTAAAGCATAAAGATGGGAAAACACTGATTGGGGATACCATCTTTTATGACAAAAAACTTAAATACGGCGAAGGCTTTACGCATGTTATCATGAATGACTCCGTGCAAAAATCAACTTTATACGGTGAATACTGTTATTTCAGTGACCTTACAAAAACAGGTCTGGCAACCGATTCTGCCCTGCTGGTCGACTGGTCGGGAAAGGACTCTTTGTTTGTGCATGCCGATACCCTTATAACCTCAAAGGATTCTGTTTATAATGTGGCACGCGGATACTATCATGTTCGCATTTTCCGCAACGACATTCAGGGAATTTGCGATTCATTGGTTTATTCTGCCCGCGATTCAATCATGAATATGCATGGTGATCCTATTTTATGGTCAGATAACAATCAACTTTCAGGAGAATTCATTCAGGCTTTTACCAAAAATAAAAAAGTTGAACATATATTTATTCAACGTTCCGCTGTTGCTATTCAGCACGAGGATTCCCTTTTTTACAATCAACTATCAGGTAAAGAAATAATAGCGTATGTCGATAGCGGTCAACTTAAAAAAGTAAAAGTAAACGGTAATGCCGAGACGATCTATTTTCCAAGGGATGATAAAGATTCCACATTAATCGGGCTTAACAAAACACAAAGCAGTTTTGTAGTCATGTACTTTAAAAATAAAAAAGTGCAACGGGTGGTACTGACCTCTGCTTCAAACGGTACTATGTACCCTCTTTTACAACTTTCCGGCAGTGATTTGTATTTGAAAAACTTTTTCTGGCTTGAAGATCAACGTCCCAAAAACAAACTTGATTTATTTCATGTCTACCCAAAATTTATAAAACCTAAGATTGTTGCAAATGATTCGAAGGACAGTAAGAAAGGGGATTCTAAAGAAAGGCCCGGTGGGGTTAAGAATATTAATCACGGGAATAGTTCTGAACAGGATCAAAAAGAAGACACACTAAACAGAAAAGGCAATAAACAAACTCCATGATTTAACCCGGATTCAGGTTAAATTTTCGAATTTAAATTTAATTACCTGGCAGTGAAAAACGAAGGGTGATCGTTAATATGTTTTAGCTCCCCGGTTTCCAATGTTATACATGGTAAAAAAAAACGGTGACTTCATCCCTGAATTCAAAAGTTTCCTATATTTGCAAAATAATCAGGAACTTTCTGTTCTGATTATGTAGCCGGTTAACGGAAAAAGAACAATTTTTATTTACAGGTATGAGTACTATTGCCTGGATAGGATTCTCTCAAAGTTTGTTCGCTGCAATTCTTATGTTTGCCAAAAAAGAGAATACCCTTTCTGATAAAATTTTATCAGGATGGCTTTCACTGTTGGCCATTGAATTTATGATCTGTGCTCTCGATTACGAATTTTACGGACAACCTCTTCTTTCAGCATCTTTTCTGTTATTTAATCCATGCCTGTTTTTATACATTAGCTCTCTCACCCGTTTACAATTTACACTCCGCTGGATTCAACTTTTACACTTATTGCCCTTTGTTTTTTTTGAAATTTATATCTATGTCATCAAAGAGTCATTCTCATTAGATACTTTTTTCTATCATGATAATGAGTTCATTTTCAGGATTATTTTTTCAATATCTTTAATTATATCCTGGTGTGTATATATTCCGTTAAGTCTGATTTTAGTCAACCGGCATCGGATCTATCTGAAAAATGAATGGTCGAATATTGAAGAAAATGATAGTCTTGGCTGGTTACTGGCATTTACTGTTTTCTATGTTGTCTTTTGTATTTTTGCTATTCTAATCACCATCATTGCCTACTTCAACCATCTGAATCCACTAACTCCTCACATTTACAATTATTCCACCTTATTAATGTTGGTTTATATCATCAGTTTCTATGGGTTAAGGCAGAAAGCAACTTCCAAAAGCACTTTTTCGGTTCAGGAAATCCTGATACCCTATAAAAATTCAACCTTAACTGATGAAACAAAACAAAAGATTCAACAAAGTATTATTGATTACTTTGAAAATGAAAAAGGATATCTCAATCCTGATTTAAATATGAATGTTTTATCGGAGCAGTTGAAAATTCCAAAATATCAACTTACAGAAGTCCTGAATACCGGGATAGGGATGAATTTCTTTCAAATTGTAAATCACTACCGTGTGGAAGCTATCAAGAAAATGCTTTCCAATCCCCGAAATAAATTTTCAATCGAAGCCATAGGTTATGAATGTGGATTCACCAGTAAATCATCGTTCTATACTGTCTTCAAAAACATGACCGGTGAAACCCCTGTTTCTTTTCGAAACAAAATTATACACTGATTTTATATCCTGCCGGTGCATATAGTCTGACTTTCAAAAGTTGAACCGTAACATGTTGTCCTTATTTCAAAATACGGACAGAATTCTTAGTATTAAACCCTAATATTGTAATTGTAATTCATAATTTAGAATCCCCTACATTGAAAAATAAAATCAGAAACAAAATCAATTAATAATTCAGAAAAATCATGTCCTCTTCCACAAACATACTCTTAACCGGTGCTTCCGGTACTGTCGGGATTGAAGTGCTTCGTCAGTTAGTAGGAAACGCCGCCGTTAGGTTGACCATTTTCGATAAAAAAACATCTCGAACCACGAAACTGTTTGCCCCGTATAAAAACCAAATAACTATCGTTTATGGCGATATCTGCAAGGACGATGACCTGCTTAAAATACCTGACAACATTGATGTCGCGATTCATTTAGCGGCTATTATTCCTCCAATGGCCGGAAAAGATCCCACATTAACTTATAATGTCAATGTTCTTGGAACAAAAAAGATCATTAGTATGTTAGAAAAGAAATCTCCCAATGTATTTTTTCTTTACAGCTCTTCAATTTCAGTTTACGGCGACAGAGTTTTAAACCCGTATATCACTATACAGGATCCACTTCATCCAAGCGATGGAGATTTGTACGGACGTACAAAAATTGAGGCTGAAGAACTAATAAGACAAAGTAAACTTGATTGGTCGGTATTCCGTTTAGCAGCGATTATGAAAAACCATAAAATTTCAAAGTTGATGTTCCATATGCCGTTAAATACACAACTTGAAATTTGTACTCCGAAAGATACTGCCCGGGCATTTGTGCGGGCGATAAATAATAAAGAACTGTTGTGCGGAAAAATATTTAACCTGGGTGGAGGTGAAAAATGCAGAATTTCCTATAAATTGTTTCTTGAAAAATCGTTTCTGCTCTTTGGTTTGGGAAAATTAAATTTCCCTCTCCATACCTTTGCTCAACGCAATTTCCATTGTGGTATTCTGGATGATGGAGATGTACTTGAAAATATTCTACATTTCAGACAGGATACTTTGGTTAGTTATTTTAAAGATACAAAACAATCAATTACTTTTACAACCAGATTATTCAGTACACTGCTTCGTGTCTTTATTAAAAGAGGATTATTAAACCAATCGGAACCTTTGAAAGCAATGAAATCAAATAATTTGAAATTAATAAACCATTTCTTTTTAAAACAGGAATATCCAATATCCCTTTAATTAAAAAATCAACTATGGATGCCAGAATCAAATTACTTTTACTAATTGTTCTTTCATTTTTATGTAGCTTTACGGATGCACAAACGATAAATGTTGTGATTAAAAATATCCGGAATACAAAAGGACAGCTTTGTCTGGCGATTTTTGCAGATGAGGCAGGATTTAAAACGGAAAAAACATGTTGGAACATGAAATGTTTAAAAAAAGATATCGTAAAAGGCGAATTTCATATTCAAATACCATTTCATAGCGGGGAATGGGCCTTTTCTGTGCTCGATGATGAAAACAATAGCGGAAAAATGGAATATAATCTGATTGGTATGCCACGTGAAGGTTTTGGTTTTTCAGACTATGTTCTTACCGGTTTACATAAACCGTTGTTTAAAGATTTTAGTTTCAAAATCAGACAAAATGAAACTAAAACCATTATTGTCCGAATGAAGTATATGTAATTCCTCGGTCTGGTTTATATTGAGCAAAGAACAAAGAGTAAAGACATAATAATCTATATATTAGCATCTTGCAATATAACAGATCAGAATAAATTGTACGTTGGATATTATATCTTCTTTTTAAATATTTGAAAACCAATCAACACAATGGATTCAGCTGATCGTAATAAATAAAAACCTGTGAAATGAATCTCACAGGTTTTTTAGTAGATTAATAGTCCAAGAAAAAAAGATCATGCTTTACCGGTACCGAAACATGGAATTCAATTTCCTGAAAACAAAAATGAATTTATCTTATTTCTTCCAAAGAATTAAATTACATTTATCGAATTGATAAATAGCCCCCTGAAACACCTTTTTTAGACAACACAATTTGCCAGAGCTGAACATTCCGCGCACGGAAAGAACCTGCACTGCTTAACAAATAAAATTTCCACATCCTGTAAAAACGCTCATCATAATCTGACTTTATCTCATCCCAGTTATTATCAAAATTATCGAACCATGCCATTAGAGTTTTATCGTAATACACCCCGAAATTATGCCAGTCTTCCATCACGAATACCCCTTCTATGGCTCCACCGATTTGTTTTATAGAAGGAACATGCGAGTTTGGGAATATATATTTATTCGACCAAAGATCGGAAGTAACCACCGAAGTATTTGTTCCTATGGTATGCAGTAAAAATAACCCATCTTCCTTCAACAGGTTGTTGACAGTGTTCATAAAAGTAGTGTAATTTTTATACCCAACATGTTCAAACATTCCAACCGATACAATACGATCGAAAAGCAATTCTTTCAAAGGTTGTTTTTCGTTGTTCAGATCGCGGTAATCCATCAACTTAACAGTCACATTGAGTCCTCTACAATTAACAGTGGCAAAATCAACCTGTTCTTTTGAGACCGTGACTCCAACCACTTCAGCCCCGTATTTTTCAGCGGCATATTTACAAAAGCTACCCCACCCGCAACCTATGTCCAGCACTCTCATTCCCTGTTTCAGATTCAGCTTACGGCAAATTAAATCAAGCTTTGCTTCCTGAGCATCATCCAGTGTTTGTGCTTCTTTCCAATATCCGCACGAATAGGCCAGGCGTTTATCCAACATTTTCTGAAACAACAAATTACCCAGGTCGTAATGTTTTTCTCCTACTTCGAAAGCTTTCGATTTTTTTCCTGTGTTCAACAGGATGGCTTCCAGATAATGAATATAATTGTTCATTGTTTTCACCTTATCCTGTAGCGATGCTGAAAGTATTTTAAAACATAACTCATCAAGACTCTTCACATCCCACCAGCCATCCATGTACGATTCACCAAATCCCAGTTCTCCATCACTCAATATGCGTTTATAAAAATCCTGATGTTTTACCTGAATATCTGCATTACCCGGTCCGTTTACAGTTATTCCTGCAGAACTAAGCAATGATTTAACCATATCCTCGATTCCTTTTTCCATAGTATTCAATAATTTAAAGAAATTAAATATTAGTTTTAACGAAGAAAATGATCGAATACAAAATTAATATACTGAAAATAATTGTTAATAGAAAAACAGTTTTTTTATGCTGACTTCATTTAGTCAGGTAATTATTTAAAATTGAGGGTATAATGTTTATTTATTTTTTAAACAGAACAAATTTGATGATAATAAGTTTGCTTATAACTTACTATCATCAAATTTAATTTTTTAATATTTATTTGTTGAGGGGTATCTGAAAGCAGGTTGGTTATTTATTCTGGTTGATAATTAGTTCACAACAAACTGATTTTAATGATATTCTGCAATGATGTGACAGTTCCTGCGATTCTGTAATGAGCGGATAGCCAAGCAAATCGAGTAATTTTTCATTTAACCTGCGATTTTCTCCTTTGAAAGGATGGCAATGTATGTGGATAGCCGGATTGAAATTCAATTCAATAATGGCATAATTTTCATCCGTGGCCTCCTGAGTATAGTCCGGAATAATCATATCAAGCCCGGTAATTTTCACTTCGAGGGCCTTTGCCGCTTTTACTGCAATTTGTTTATAGGAATCAGGTATATCATCTGTAAAATCTATACTGTCACCACCTGTACTGATGTTTGAGTTTTCGCGCAGAAAAACGGTTTCATTTTCAAGAGGAACAGTTTCAAAATCTTTATCCTGTGCCTTTAAAAACATCAATTCCGCTTCTCCCAGTTGAATTTTCTCCAATGGGGTGTGATATCCTTTTCCTCGCATTGGATCCTTGTTTTTCCCGATAACCAGTTCGCGGACAGTCTGAACTCCGTTGCCGGTTACATTGGCAGGAACCCTGTGCAGGATACCAACCACTTTATCGGCCATTACAAATATCCTGAATTCTTTTCCTTCTATAAATTCTTCAACAAGAATGCTTGAATCGTATTCGAAAGCAATATCAATAGCCCGCTCAAAAATTTGATAGTCTTCATTGGTTTTTAAAATCGTAATGCCCAGACCGAAATTGGTTAGTTTTGGTTTAATCACTACTGCCCGCCCTTTAAAGTACCGGAATTCCGCCTTTGCAACGGCCCTGTCGGTATAATCCAACCCCTTTGGTACTCTGATACCGTTTTCTTCGAGAATCTGTTTAGTAACTACTTTATTTTCCATTGCCAGAATACTCGCATAATTATCCAGCGAGGTCTTTGTTGCCTGACGAACATATTGTACATTTTCATCTCTTTTCAGGCGAATGAAGTTTTCCGACCGGTCAAGAATATCAAAGGCAATCCCCCTACGTACAGCTTCCCTTAGTAAAAGCTGAGTCAAGAGTTCCATATCTTCAAGTCCTTTAAAATTAAATTTATTCTGATTGCTTAGTTGTAAATAATATTTTGCTCTTTCAAGGTGAAAGGGAATAAATCCTTTTACATCAATTTCGTTGACTATTTTCTGTGCCTCTCTTCTTTCAGGATGATCAATCATCTCCTGCACATATTGCAACGAGTTGAGATATTCGCTATTATCAATTCCAAGTGTTAAATATAAATCTTTCATTTCCCTCATCACTTGTTTTGCTTTGTCCCAGGCATTTATAAACTCACCGGTTTCATTTTCAAACCCGATAGTATCCTGCAATCCATGGAGGGAAATGTTTTCAGAATTCACATTTGCAATAGATTGGTTTTTTGATGAAAAATCATCTTTCTCCTCCGTAAGTAAACCATAAAGTATCATCCAATGAATAAAATGAAGCATGTCGGCGCTCAGACCAATTTTATTGAGTGGATTAATATCAATAAACCTAACTTCAACATATGATATGTTCTTTGAATGATTGAGGAACTTAGGTCTGACCGCTGCGTACAGTTCTTTTGTGGCAGTTAAATTGCCATTCCCCACCATTTCCTCAATACTGTGGAGGTATCTTTGGGTAGATTGATAATCGGGGTACAGATCAACCAGATTTCCATATCCAAAACAACTGTTGCGAATGGATAAACCACGTGTTTTTGAATTAAAACAGACATCCAGATCGCGACACTTCAAATCATAGGTAGGATCCACCACAGGACTGCTGCCAAAAATCAGGACATAGAGCCATCGGTAACGCAACACCTGCCTTGTGATTTTCAGATAGACTTCATCCTGAAACTCTTTAAATGTTATGTCTTTGGAAGTGGCTTCGTAAAGCAGAGTCATCAAAGTTTCACTTAATGACACATTAAAATGAATGCCCGAAATTGCCTGTTTTTTTCGCCCATACTTATCAGCCAGTTTCTCCCTGTATTTTTCTTCCTCGGAACCTTTGTTTCCATATCTTGCCAATGGTATCTGATCCTCATTCGGCAATATTGGAGGGATACTTTGAGGCCAGAGATATTCATCATTAAGCTCAAGACTTACAATGTCATGTATCGTTTCCAGAAAACCCAATGTCTGCCCGATGGAGGGCAAGGGCGGGGTTATCATTTCTACCTGACTTTCAGAAAAGTCAGTTGTGATATATGCATGATTAAGTTTATCCCCAAATACTGCAGGATGTGGCGTTTGTGAAATCAGTCCCTGTTTGTCCACACGAATATTTTCTTTTTCAACCCCAAACAATCCTTTTAGCCAGATATTTCCTTTAATTGGAAATTTAGTAACTGCTGCATTCAAATTTAACTCCATATTCTGTTTTAAATAACTATATTTCTATTCTTTTTTACCTTTTATAAACTAATCATCATACAGATTGCCGTAGATGGACAAATATTTATAAACTCTTTCGTATTCCTTATTTCTATTGTTACATTCATTCTTTCCGTTTCAACCCAACCCAGTTTTGTAAAAAATGCACGGGCAGTAGTTGTCAATAAATATAATTTTCGAATGCCTTTTTCCGGTGCTGTATTAATAATTTTATCTGTCAGCATTCTTCCTATCCCCAGACTTCTGTAATCGGCACTAACAGCCAACGACCGGAATAACCCATTCTCTCCGTAGACTTCAACTCCACAGCATCCTATCATTTTACCATTATTTTCGGCAACAACAAAATATTGCTTTGTCGGATTTATGTCCGAAAAAGGGAGGTTACATTCTGAAAGGAGATGTTGAATCAACTCGAAATCAACTACTAAAGCTTTTCTGAAATGAATTTTTTTTAAATGTAAGTATTTCATTTTTTGTGTAACATTTAGGTATTTACTGAAAATGGATCTACCTGTTTATGTAATTTTTTTATTTACTTATTCGTTAAACAGATAAGTAATCGAGATTAATGAATGATACATTTGTTAAATACAAAATGCCGAAATTCTTGTTTATATTTTATTACCGACCCTCACCCTCAAAGGTCGATTTAAGACGCAGTATTTAGGTATTACCCGGTCGTTAAATAAATCATTGTTTACATTCATTTTTTGGATGATCCACCTTATTAAAAAAATCACCAAACATGGTTGTAAATTTTTTAATAACAGAACTGCACAGGCAATAATTGATTTTAAGTCCATCTATTTCTCCCTGAATAAGTCCCATATCCCGCAATTCTTTTAAGTGTTGCGAAACGGTCGATCTGCTTAAAGGCAGTTTATCCGAAATATCCCCCGATATGCAGCTTTTAGTCTCTGCCAGGTATTTCAGTATTGCCAATCGTGCAGGATGTGAAATCACTTTTGCAAAAGTGGCTAAGTCCTGCAGCTCTTTATCAAATACTTCCGGTTTTCTCATGTCAGTTTGTTTTATGTCGCAAACATACGACATTGTTTTGAATTTACAAAATTAATAATGGCCGATTTTAATTTTTTAAGAATATACGAAAACGGTTCCAAAACACTTCCTGAATCAAAATAAAGTTATTCATTTATGATTGATTGATTTTTCGCATACTCTTTTTTTATTTGGTAATAGAATAAATAACAGGTTCTGAATCCTAGTTTTTTTATTCTGCACATTGATTTAAAAAAGAAAAATTAGC
>Ga0302209_10000976_pt1 | contig 12800 bp, 11 predicted proteins | sample II_Fen_E3_1_FD_194574 | JGI IMG/M metagenome (GOLD analysis project Ga0302209, IMG submission 194574) | Peat permafrost microbial communities from Stordalen Mire near Abisko, Sweden - II_Fen_E3_1 | ecosystem: Environmental > Terrestrial > Soil > Wetlands > Permafrost | place: Sweden: Abisko...
CCAAACTGTCACAAAAATTTATTTTTTCAACAAACAAAAAAAGACTTTTTTCGACATATTAATGTACTCAAAAAAAAGTGTGTGCGGCTGGATATACACACAATTGTTATGGAAATTGCTAAAATTGTCGCAACGATTGGTGATGCCCATACTGCGGTGGTTTTACCGCGTTATAATCGGTTGCCCGTCGAAGTGTATTGCTTTCAGGAAGGTTTGTTTGTTGTAGCGGCAATGTCATCCTACCAGCAGTTGCTGCATAAAAAATTGATTGCAATCAATGGGGAAACAATTGACTCCATCTGTAAACGGCTGGAACAGGTAATTCCCCATGAAAATCAAAGCTTTGTATTGGCACAACTGCCAGAGTATTTGATTTGTACAGATATTTTATTTGGTCTGGGGATCATTGATGACCTGCATCATGTAACCATTCAAGTGGAAATAGATCAGCAGCAGACGATCAACTGCCAAGTAGATACAATCAAGTATGAAGAGTGGCAGGCTGTTTTAACAGAGCACAAACAGGAAATTATCGCACTACCTTTGTATCGACAACGACAGGATCAATATTATTGGAGTCATTTGGCAATAGAAAAAGGCTTCTTATATGTTAACTACAATAAATGTAAAAATATGCCAGAATATACGGTAGCAGATTTTTTCAGACAACTTATCAATGATATGGAAGCTAGTCCGAGCATTCAGTATCTCGCTATCGATCTGCGGAATAATGGTGGTGGAAATTCGGAACTTTTAAAAGATTTCCTGCAATGGCTGGAAAAATTTGAGCGGTTTAATCAACAAGGACATTTATTTGTCATTGTGGGACGGGATACTTTTTCTTCGGCACTGCTTAATGTCTATTATCTAAAGTATCATTCTGCAGCAATTTTTATTGGCGAAGCAACTGGTGGTAAGCCCAACTGTTATGGGGAAGTAAAATACCTCTCTCTGGCAAGTTCTGGTCTTGCGATACGGTACTCGACGCAGTATTATGAACTTATTGAAGATAACTCACAGCTTGCCTTTGAACCTGATGTGGTAAAAGAGGTGACCTTTCAAGATTATAGGAATCATGTTGATCCATGTCTCGAATGGATTTATCAGCAGATACCGGTTGGCATGTTTAAAATATAATAAAGTTTACAAAGGATGACAATCAAAGTTGCTTTACACGATTTTGATTGTAGTCCTTTTTTAGCTTTATTTGCAATATTAATAGCAGTTTCGTTATTTTTATTGCAAATATAGCTTGTTATACTAATAAGTAAACAAGAATGTATAGAGAGGGCTGTTACTTATGAATTTTACCAAAATGCATGGACTAGGCAATGATTTTATTATATTAAATCAGATAGATGCTTTACAGCAGGATTATGGCAAACTAGCACAGACTTTATGTGATCGAAATACAGGAATTGGTGCAGATGGGATATTACTTATCTTGCCGTCAAAAGTTGCTGATATAAAAATGAGGATTTTTAATATCGATGGCAGTGAAGCTGAAATGTGTGGGAACGGTATTCGCTGCTTTGCCAAATATCTTTATGAACATGATATTTTGAAAAAAACGACTTTTACGGTGGAAACAAAAGCAGGTATCATAAAACCAAGCCTACAAATTGTTGATCAGAAAGTAAAACAAATTACGATAGATATGGGACAGCCGATTTTGGAACGTGAGCAAATCCCTATGCTGGGGCCTAAAGGAAAAGTGATTGATGAAATTTTAGACGTGGTGGGGCAGGCGTACAACATTACCAGTGTTTTGATGGGAGTGCCGCACACGATGCTTTTTGTCGAAGATATAACGGCAATTGATCCCCGTGTCTTGGGACCGAAAATTGAAAAACATCATAAATTCCCTCAAAATACCAATGTGAACTTTGTTCAAGTCATAGATAAACATACAATAAAAGTAAAAACATGGGAACGTGGCGCTGGTGCAACGCTAGCCTGCGGAACAGGCTGCTGTGCCTCGGTGGTTGCATCTCAGCTAAATGGCTTTACAGAAGACACCGTAGCTGTTCAGGTTAAGCTTGGTACATTGCATATCACATATAGACCAAACGAATCTGTACAAATGACAGGACCCGCAATCGGAGTTTTCTCTGGAATATATGATATTAAGTAAGACCCTTCAGTATTGAATTTTGTGATTTGTTTTTTTGCACAACATTTTTATCACACGGAGAAAAATAAAAATAAAAAAACTATTGACAAACGTATTACAAATCTATATAATAATCTTTGTGGTTGACGGGGCATGGCTCAGTTTGGTAGAGCACCTGGCTTGGGACCAGGGGGTCGCAGGTTCGAATCCTGCTGCTCCGACCATAAATCGCGTCTGTAGCTCAGCTGGATAGAGCAACGGCCTTCTAAGCCGTGGGTCCCGCGTTCGAATCGCGGCAGTCGCACCAATTGTAATCAAGGGTTCTAGCATTTTGCTAGAGCCTTTTTTGTATTGTGCGTCTAGTATGGGCACTTACTCGTCGATATCAGTCAAATACGAGGGGAGAATAGTACACCCCGTTAGCTTAAATAAAATAAAAGGTCTAACGCATTTATCAAGATTTTTACTAGTATTGTGGTATAATAATGCTAATTGATTGTAGCGTGGAGGGCGGATATGTTATGGAGCAATTAGTGGAGAAAATGAAAATGATTGCTTTTAATTACCCTAATATTTACAAAATGATCTTGTTTGGATCAAGAGCAAGAGGCGATTTTAGAAGCAGTAGTGATATTGACTTAGCAATATTTAGTAAGGATGAATCAAGCTTAGAAGTAGCTAATTTTATGAATGATATAGAAACGTTAGATACTTTGCTTAAGTTTGATATTGTGTTTATCAATACGAATACAGATGAAAAGTTGCTAGCTAATATAAATAAAGAGGGAATTGTGATTATGGAACGATTATTAAATAAATTACATAATTTTAAAAGTGCGGTTGAACGACTTGGTGAAGCAATAATTGAGCTGGAAAACTCTAGCAGTAGTGTTGTTCGTGATGGCGTTATTCAGCGTTTTGAATTTACGACTGAGCTTGCTTGGAAAGCGACACGTGAATATTTACTAGATCAAGGGTTTGTTGAGGTTAATAGTCCAAAGTCTGTAATGAAAGAAGCTTTTAGTTATGGTTTAATAAAAAATGATGAAATATGGGTACAAATTTTAAACGATAGAAATTTAACTTCTCATATTTATAAAGAAGATATATCTATAGAAATATGTAATCGGATCATTGCAACACATTTTAATGAATTAAAAGCTCTAAGTGAACGGCTGAATAAATAAGTTTAAAAATTAATATAAGATAATATTGATTTTTAAATGTGATGGATTTTATGCTTTTTCCGATTTCAATCCCACTATATAAACAGTTAGTGGGATTGAAATCGGTGATTATTTGTTTTCTGGAATAGTGTGACCATATATGACAAGTGTAGTTGATCCTCTGGCATGACCGAGTGAACGCAATACAATCAATACTAGGGAGCGGAGAGAGTACTTTACTTGTGTGAGTATGTCGGATTGCAGACCCCATAGACCATTCAGTGTTGTAGCACTGGATGGTCTATGGGCATTATTGAGCTAAAATTTGGATATGTTTTTCTAATTCCTCAACTTCATAATTGGCAATAAGAGTAGTCATTGCTTCGATATCATTGCCGTTTCGATAAGCATCAAAGGTATTACAATACTTAAGACGATCTGTAAATTTAATATTGACTGGCATCATACCGGTTTTGATAAGTTCCAGATTCATAAGAAGACGCCCAGTACGACCATTGCCATCAATGAACGGACGGATACTTTCAAAACGCAGGTGAAATTCAGCAATAGTAATACCTGCTTGAAGAATAAGAGCCGTTTCTCTTAATGTTAAAGTATTACCTTCGATTGCGTTTTGAAAGTATTATCAATAATGAATTCATCGCGCAAGCGGTTAACTTCACCGACATTTAGAGGTCGCATCTTTTTTAGAGTTGTACGGAGTTCATCTATTTTTATGAAATCCATATGATCACTTCCTATTACTGTCCGTTCCTGTTGGTGCAGGACGGTTTTTTTATTTTATAATGCATTTTTCTTTCAAAAAGGGATAAATGCAGGTGGATTCGTTCGTATTATAAAAATCTACCATTAGCGTATTAAATTCAACAATATCTTTTGCTTTTATATTGAAGATGCTAACATGCATAATGAATTAACACAATGTTAGTAATGATACGACTGGTGCGTTTATTTCCATACAAAAAGAACTGATTATAAGCACCCCAGAGAAAAAGGCGAATCGCGCGTTCTTCAATATTTTTAATAGATAAAATCGCCGGCAGTTCTTTGTCGAAAATATCATCTAGACAGGAAGCATCTGGAGCGGAATAAGATGTTATCTCAGCAATCCCAACAGATCCCGAACGGAAGACGCCCTATTCCATCGCTTCTTCTTTGGCAACGCTGCTATGTATATCAAGGTAGAGTGCCTTATCGATAACAAGTGTATTTTTATTGGCGTAAGCAAACGCTTTTTTCCAGGTTTCTTGGAGGTTTAAAATTTGTTGGGCATCGCTAATCTTGTGTCCACTGACAGTGACTCCATCAAGCAAAGTTTGTACTTCTGGGAAAGTCATCGGGTTTCCTTCAAGTTGAGCAGCGTCAAACACGTATTCCGGTAACATCTTTTTTGCCATCCACATGGTTTTATTCAAATGAATCAATTCTTTTCGATCGTTCTTGTTGCTGCGGGAGCGATTCTTTATTTTTAGGTATATTTTACGCTTTAAAGGTAAAAAAATCGTGAGTATAACTTTTGAAGCAGCTCGAGTAAATAAAAATTTAAGCCAAAAAGAAGGCACAAAGTTAATTGGTATAAGCCTTGATACATTGGTTAATTATGAAAAGGGTAAAAGCATTGGTAATAAGATTACATTATTGAGAGCCGGTGAGCAGTTTGCCAGAAGAATTAACAGTCGATGATATTCCAGACAAGTTTAGAGGGTTGCGGATATATTTTGCGCAGCCAAGTGATTACACGATCGTAAAGATCAGCGGTGGAAAAAAGCTTTGGTGCAGAGTTATCGCACGTAGTAAAATTGCATCCGATTTTTGTGTGGCTAACGAAAGAGCCTCGGAGCCGCCATCGATGATCATGAATGCGATTAGCCTGAATATGCAAGATATTCATTTGATGGAAGAACTCATAGAAAAATCCGCATTGGCGGCAACCAATGCGGATTTGAAGGGTAAATAAAAATACTTATTAGAGAATTATAACATATTACAAGAGGCTTGGAAATGATTAAAATTAATAACTTCAATTAGTCTTTTGAAATTCAGAACATAATACTACTATAATTGACTTAAGATTTGATCAAGAAGTTTTCGTATCGTTGGACTGCAACCCACATATAATTGTATGAATTCCCAAAATGGCAATATTTTTATAATTGTTATTACGGATATTTACTTGTATTTTTGTGCAATCAAGAATATGAATTGTTGGCTGAAATCCTAGGATCGGAAAGACCTGTTTTTGCACATATTTATTATAACAGGCTATAAATTCATCACTATCATATTTTTCAAGTAATCTGCGTACCAATCGATATGCATATTTGACTTATATTTTCCAAAATGCACCAAACGGGAATATACGAAATGATGTTGAGGCACTGCAATGATTAATGCCTAATTTCGTTCCAGCTTACTTCAAAACGAATGCCGTTACCAACTGACGTGTTGTCAAGGTAACGGCATTTTTGACGCTTACTTAATTTGGTAGTCTGAATTTCTACCGGAATTTTAGAATACACGTGTACAGAATCCTATCTTGATCCGATAAAAAGTGCGAGAAATAGTATTGCTATTCGGAAAAACAGAAAATAGCATGAAATATTCTGTTCCTATAAGACATTCTATAGATGGGGAATAGATATTTTTTTTTGTTTTTTCCCCGCAATATCAGCCAGTTAAAAAAGGATATCACATTTTATCGCATTTTTTGGCATTGAAATTGCATATATAAATATGCAGAACATTAAGAAAAAAATATTACAATTAGGAGAGGGTTCAATATGAAGGCAGTTTTATTAGCAGGACCAAATAAAGTAAGAGTTGGCGAGATTGCTGTACCAAAATGTCCATCTGACGGATTTTTATTAAAAGTGAGTGCATGTGGTCTCTGCGGATCTGATATCAGGACTATCCGCAATGGCAGTGGCAAAATAAAGCAATACCCCGTCATTATGGGGCACGAAATTACCGGAGTAGTTGAGGAAGTTGGCAATACTTTACACGCAGACTATAAGGTCGGGGATAAGGTTGCTGTGGGGTCAACTGCATCATGTGGTGAATGTTATTTCTGTAAAAAAGGACAAGAAAATCTTTGCCCTGATCTTAAGTGTCTGGGTAATGGAACTGTAGATTTTCCTGGCGGTTTGGCAGAGTATGTTGCAGTACCACGTCTGTTTATTGAAAAAGGTCCGGTTAAAAAGCTTAGTGATAATGTTGATATTGATGTAGCGGCTTTAGCCGAGCCTCTGACAACGGTAATGAATTCACATGATAACATTACATTTGATTCGAATGATACGGCCGTAATAATCGGAGCAGGACCAATTGGTGCCCTCCATATCGCTAACCTGAAGCTAAATGGTATTGGAACTACAATTATTGCTGATGTGTTTGAAGAAAGGCTGGCATTAGTCGCAGCGGCAGTTTCGCCGGACATTGTAGTCAACGTAACGAAGGAAAACCTGGTAGATGTTATCAAAAGGTTACACATGGGAGAGGCGCGGATATTGTGATCATAGCATGTTCAGTAAAAGCTGTACAGGAACAGGCATTCAGTTATGTGCGCAAAGGAGGGCATGTGATTTTCTTTGGGGGGCTCCCTGACCAAAATCGTATGATTCAACTGGACAGTAATGTTTTGCATTACAGCCAGCTTACATTACATGGAACTTATATTTCTCGTCCGCATCACTTTTTTAAGGCTATTGAGCTAATTACTCAAAATAAAATTGATTTATCGAAACTTGTAACAAAAATGAAAATGGATGATTTCGATCAAGCCATGGCTCTGGCCGAATCGGGAAAAGTATTGAAGGTTGTTATAAATCCGTAAGTGAATATGGGAAATGGCCATTCTTTATTTGCTTATGGTTTTAATAAATAAATAAATAAAAATTAGGAGGAAAAAATTATGATGAACAGGTTGTATAGCCCACTATTGAACCCAATGACTGAAGGAATTAATTTAGATGATTACTGTGTTGCCACGTATCTGATTGGCGCTGAAAAGGACGAGGACCCAATTATTAAAGCCGCCAGCATTGGCATAGAGCAAACCACGGGGTCTTGGACTGATGTAGAAGCAGAGACAGACGAGGTTAGAGCAAAATATGCTGCTAAAACTCTCTCTGTTTTTGAAGTACCTGATTATGAAAATTTTACCTATATGAAAAAGGACTTAGCTGATCGTGATATGCGATTCTATGTAATCAGAATCGGTTTTCCTCAAATAAATATCGAAGACAATATGCCTCTTTTATTTGCCACAATTACTGGCAACATCACATCTATGCCATATTTACGGCTACTGGATATCGATTTTCCAGCTAAGTTTGTTGCTAAGTTCAAAGGACCTAAATTTGGTATAGCGGGTATAAGGAAGATCTTGGGTGTTAAAGACAGACCACTTTTAAACAATATGATTAAACCTTGCACAGGATATACACCAGAGGTAGGGGCAAAACTCTTTTATGACGCAGCAATAGGCGGCGTGGATATTATTAAGGATGACGAACTGATTTCTGGAGACCGAGCTTTTAACAAACTTGAAGATCGTGTGAAACTGAACATGGCGGCTGCAGCCAAAGCTGATAAGATTAAAGGCGAAACTACCATGTATACTGTAAATATTACCGATGAAGTTCATAAATTAAAAGACAATGCTATGCGAGCTATTAAAGCTGGTGCCAATGCGATTATGGTAGATGCTTTTGGTATTGGTCTATCAGCACTGAGGTCATTGGCAGAAGACCCGGATGTTAATGTTCCCATCTTGGCTCATACCTGCTACGGCGGAGCTCTGAAAACTTCCCCATATCAGGGAGTAAGTTCAAATGTATTATTCAAACTATTGCGTATGTGCGGAGCTGATATTATTCTTATCGAGTGTCCTTATGGTAAATTTGATAATATTCAGAGTAAATATATACGTAGTATTCAAATTTGTCAAGGCAAGTTCTATGATCTAAAAACTTCATTACCATTTATTGGTGGTGGAGTAATACCAGGATTGATTCCAACTATTATGCAAGATACGGGTTATGATGTATTGTTAGGAGCTGGTGCTTCCGTGCATGGTTTCCCAACTGGACCTGTAGATGGTGCTAAAGCGCTGCGTCAAGCTATTGATGCTTGTATGGAAGGTGTAAGCCTGAGAGAAGCCGCTAAAGATCATACAGAATTAGAGGCTGCTGTTAATAAATGGGGCATTTATGGAGAAGAAAATCTGAAAAACCTCTATGCTATTTAACTAAGTTTGGATTGGCTACTACCCCGGAGTGCCGTGAATTGGGTCTCCGGGGGTACTAGCCTTCAAAATATATTCCAATAGACATAGAAAAGAGGTGGATTTGTTTTGTTAGGAAATTTGACGAAGTATCTAAATGAAAAGACTATTCGTACACAGGTTGAGTGTCAGGACTGGGAAGAAGCGGTCAGGAAAGTGGGAAATATACTATTTGAGAACGGTGATGTCGAAAGCTCCTACATTGACGGGATGATAAAATACGTTAAAAAGTATGGCCCATATATAGTATTGATGCCAGGTTTTGCCTTGGCCCATGCTCGACCGGAAGACGGTGCTAAGAACGTAGCCATGTGTATGATCACCCTGAAAACCCCTGTCAAGTTTGGTCATGAGAATTATGATCCCGTTTATGTGGTAATGGGTTTAAGTGCACCAGCGAAAGAAAGACATGTTGAAGCTCTTGCTGATATTTGTAATATTTTAAAGGAAGAAAAAATTTTGGACGTGATCAAGTGTGCCCAGGCTGCAAATGATATCATGAAAATATTTAACTCTGACGAAACTTTACTTTCGCAGCAAGAAATAGCCCATAAATCTTGATATAATTAGGAAAAGCAGACAATCATCTGTATAGTTTTTTTGATAAAAAGATGAAATCTCTTGTCAATCTTTTTATTGACAGCGTTTAAGATATTCAAAAATTGTTTTAAACAATTGTCCAATCTAGGTTAGCAACTTCATTGAACAACGCAAAAAACATATAAGCTCAACTTAATTGCGGTCTTGGAAAATTAGACAGAATACCACTTTTAGAAACAATGAACAGGATCAACCCCTATTCTTGATGATTTCTGATTTTATGAGATGCTTACGCGTATTCAATTCTTAAAATCCAGCACGTAATGAAAGTTGAGCATTTAAGAAATAACATTAAATAAGGAGGAAAAAATCATGGCTTGGAAAAAAGTAAACGGTGCTTGTATTTGTGGATGTGGAATGGGAAGTTCCCTGCTCCTGAAGATTCTTCTGGAAAGTATCCTTGAAGAGAAAAAAATATCTTCCAATATCGAATGCGTTGATTCGGGGAGTGTTCCCAACGGTCTTACTTTAGTGGTGACTTCTAGCGCTTTTGAAAAAGAAATGAACGACAGGTTTGAAGGAAAAATCCCAGTTATAGCAATAAAAGATTTTTACGGAAAAGGGGAACTTGAATCAAAACTTAGAGATATTGGTGTTATTGATTAAAAATCTTGTTTTGAGAGGGTAATATTACGGCAAAAAGCATGAAGAGAATGTTTTGAAAAACCGGAAAATCTCTAGTGTACTGACACATTGACTTTTAAATAAATTAATTTTTAATATGCCGGCAGGATATAAAATGAGTCAAAAATACAAAATTAAATATCAATGTGTTAGTACACTAGAAGTACTGATAGTTATGGTAGCTGCGCTGAATACGCAAAGGAAGGCGGATTATATAGTGGCGCTCATAGATAACCATAAAACTTTACACGAATATCAGAATGTTCTAATGATTCAAACAGGAACTGTGTTAAAGAAGAAACACTACAAATCTACGATACCCCAGAGAAAGGATAGGGAAAGTGTCAGAAAACCTGGAGTTATTAAGACAGCTGGCACTGAACGTAGTTAAGAAAGGCACTAAAAAACACTCCAAGAAAAGTCTAAAGACCAGATAATTCAGAGTAGAATTAGATACCAAATATACTGATTGGTTGCTGGATATTAATTTTGGTCAATAGCAAAACGGATCATGGCAATATTTACGAGACTAACTATAATCGAGAAAAAGGAATACCCGATAGAAGATGTTTTGTCAAAGCTAAACGTGGACACTTTCAACTGTCATGGATAGCTATCTTCTTTTTGCAAAAATCATAGAGGGTTGGTTACAATATTTCTTTTATTTGACTAAACAAAAGAAAATATGTCCCTTAAAAATTTTAGAAAATAGCTTTCTGGAGAAAAATGTATTAATACTTTACCATAAGGGTGATATGAGAGGTATCGGGGTTATTAATGAAGAGAATATAAACCGATACCCATAAAAAAGAGGAGGTCGAAGAAAACTATGGTTAGTGCAATCATGGAATTTTTAGCTAACGAGGTTTTAACTCAGGCTGCAGTGGTCATGGCATTAGTTGGTCTTATTGGTTTAGTTCTCCAAAAGAAACCCATTGAAAGAGTTATGACAGGTGTTATTAAGATTTATGTAGGGATGACCATTTTTACCCTCGGGCTTAATGCAATTTGTGCTCAAGTTGACATTTTTACAAAAATGTCTTTGCAAATTGTAGGTGCTTCGAACGTATTGGAGAGTGCAACCAGGGTTCCTATCATTGCCTCATATGATAACGTTATGAGCGCGGCGGCATTAACGCTCGGGTTAGCGTATGTTGTAAATATATTAATTGCGCGATTTACAAGGATGAAGATTATCTACTTGACCGGTCATTGGTCACATTGGACATGTATCTGTGTTTGTGCAGTACTGATGAACTATTTGGGTATTGCAAGTACTACGGCTATCTTAATCGGCGGCGTTATTGTTGGGACCTACCAAGTCGTGTTCCCCTATATGCTTCAACCCTATACCAAAGTATTAACGGGAGGGGCGCCCATAGCCTTCGGACATGGTGTCAGTTCCTGTGCCTTAATCGGTAGTTGGATCGGAAGCAAAATAGGGGACCCAAATAACAGCTTTGAAGATATCGAATTGAGCGGACGTTTATCTTTCCTAAAAGAAGTTGTTATCACAGTGGCTCTAACTATGTCGGTTATGTATGTGGGCTTGTCACTAATCGTAGGTAAAGATTTTGTTATGACATTGAGTGGTGGAAAGAATTGGATAATGTTTTCTATATTTTCTGGATTTGGTTTCTCCGCTGGTCTTATGGCTCTTCTTTACGGAATTCGTATGTTTATTGCTGAAATCACTCCGGCTTTCCAAGGTATTTCCACAAAACTAGTTCCCGGTGCTATACCAGCTTTTGACTGCCCCGTTTTTTTCCAATACGGTGCAAACTCTCTGCTGATTGGTTTTGTTATTGCTCAGATTTGTTCTGTTATTAGTATGGCTATTTTAATGAGATTTGATATGACTGTTCCAATATTAATGGTAACCTATGAAAATTTCTTTGGCGGCGGTGTTGTAGCTATTTTTGCCAATAAATTCGGTGGTAAAAAAGCTGCTATAGTCGGTGCAATGTTCTTCGGTTTTACTGCAACATTAGGAAGATCTCTTTTCTTCCCAATGCTTGGTCCAATGGTTGCTTTTGCGCAAACGACAGCTGAATGGGATCAAATGGTTGTCTGCACAGTGGTAGGCTGGATTGGAAACCTCCTTGGTTTAGCACAATATATGTTCTAAACAATCTAACCGTTCAGACTATAAGCATAACCAACGCTATAATCTGAATACCAACAACATAAATGTAAAAAATAAGGGGTGTTATTATGGCTATGAAAAGCTTAATATCCAAGGATTCAAAATTCTTATTCCTACTCGGGGTTCTTTATATCTTTGTTATGTTTATAATAAGCAAAATCTAACTACCAAAACAGGAGTCTGCGTAGCAATGGAACAAAAAAGGGCACTAAGAATATAATCTATGGATTTTTCTATTATCAATTAGCTTATCCAGGTTAAATAACACGTCTATCGTGCTACTTAAGTCTTTTACAATAGAGCATATAATGTTCAATTATATGCTCTATTGCAAGTTTCAAAAAATACAATCAGTAAAGTTCTCCATGATTCATTCAATATATGGGGGAAGAGATCATGTGGACGTAAATAAAAAAAGAACAAGGCTAAATACATTATGATATATATATCGAGGTTCTAAGAGAAGATTTTATTACACGAGGAGGAGTATATTGTGATAAATTTCCCCTGCTTTATTTGCCTGCAAAAACAGTCTTTAGACACTATGAAGAGATTAAAAATTGAAGACTCTATTCAAGAAAAAACTCTCAGGAAAATTATGGAACTATTGTTAAATATTGATTGGAGTCTTTCATCGGATGAACTAGAAAATGAGGTTAATATTGTTTTTCGTCGTGAAATTGGAAATGCTGATCCGTTTAAACAAATTAAAGATATAAATAATAAAGAATCCATGAAGTTAGTTGAAGCAATCAAAGAGAAAATTAAACAGACAGATGCTGATAAGAAAATTGCAAAAGCTACGTTGGCTGCTGTAGCCGGCAATATAATTGATTTTGGACCAGG
>Ga0302209_10000979_pt1 | contig 12785 bp, 12 predicted proteins | sample II_Fen_E3_1_FD_194574 | JGI IMG/M metagenome (GOLD analysis project Ga0302209, IMG submission 194574) | Peat permafrost microbial communities from Stordalen Mire near Abisko, Sweden - II_Fen_E3_1 | ecosystem: Environmental > Terrestrial > Soil > Wetlands > Permafrost | place: Sweden: Abisko...
ATTATTGATTTGAAAACTTGTAAAAGAATTAAATATTTTTTTAGCTAAGCTTATTGATTAAACTATTAGGATTAGAAGTATTGCCAATGCTACTAAGAACGTTGCTAAGGTCAGTACCCCCCTTTATTGCATTTCCCAATCCACTCAAGTATTGCCTGTAGAAAATTGCTGCTGTAATTGCAATCGCAATTACACCACCAAAAAGTAAGACCATTTCTGCCGATGATTGAGCTGCATCGTCTTTAATAATATCCATACTTACACCACCTTAAATTTATGAAAATCCTATGAACATCATTCCAAAGGTTTTTATTAAATAAAATATTCCAAATGCAACAGGAGCTAGGATCAAGGAAAATTTTACACCCTTTCTCGCACTACCATAAAGTATTATCCCAATTAAAAGTCCAGCTATTATGGAATGAATTATGATATAACCACTTGCAGATATGTACGCTGCATCTGCAAGTGGATTTGCTTTTCCAAGGGATGCTATGAAACCGGAATAAATCATGATCATTCCTAAAGCAAATGGTGCAGCTACTATTGCTGCTATAAGTAGGAACATTACAGACATCATAACATTTGCTCTTCTTTCACGTTTTAAAGCTAGAACAGCTCTTAAATCCTCTGCAACAGTTTCAATTACATCTGATAAACTTCCTCCAACCCTTTTACCCTCGAGAATCATCCGGAATGTTCTGTCAAGGGTTTTTGATTTTAATCTTTCACCCATAGAAAGTAATGCATCATCGAAGGTACTTCCAATCTTTATCTCGATAACTGCCCTTTTAAGTTCATCATTGAGTGGTCCACCGCCCTGTTTCGAAATGTCTTCTAAAGCGGTTTCAATACCAATACCTGCCCTTAATAGTGATGCAATTTGTCTTAAAAAATCAGGAGTTGTTTGTTCTATTGCATCTACCCTGCGTTCCATTAAAAAGAATAACCAACCAAAAACAATGGCCACAGGTGTGACCAATCCAACAACCAATCCTATAATCGGATTGATTCCTATAATTAGAAATGAAATTAGTCCAAGGAATCCAAATAAAAGGCCACCTAAAAGTACTAGCGTCATGAGGTCAGATGCTTTAACGTACATCCCTGATCTAATAAGATTTTCCTGTATTATTACAAGGTATCTGTCAGGTAAGACATTGTCAAGGCCTCTTGATACTGGGGATAATGCTGGGGGTATAATTGCCATTTTTTCCACCTTTTATATTAATTTATTATTTTAAATTATACCTATATATAAGTAATGATTATTTTTATACAATGAAATTTCAATAAACCTTTGAAATTGGTTTGAAAATATGTTTAAAATTATATTTTTGTTTTAAGTTTATTTAGAACTATTCCTCGATTTTTTATTAGAACCATATCCTCAATTCTAATACCAAATTCTCCTTCAAGGTAAATACCGGGCTCTACAGTCACTACCATTTCTTTTTCTAGCTTGCTTTCATCATTTTTAGATAATGAGGGGGATTCATGAATTTCAAGTCCTACACCATGACCTGTTGAATGGATAAATGAATCTCCATATCCATATTCAGTTATAACATCTCTAGCAGCAATATCTATTTCACAAGATCTCATCCCGGGTTTTATAGATTTAATAGCAGTTTTTTGTGCATCCAGTACTATATTAAATATCTCTTCCTGTTTTTCTGTCTGTATAATAGTTCTTGTGGTGTCAGATGAATAGTTATTATAAACAGCCCCCCAGTCAATTAAAACAGGACTTTCAATTTCATTGGGTGAAGGGGTACTATGTGGAAGACTTGTTCTTGGCCCTGAAGCCATAATGGTTTCAAATGATGCTCGCTCTGATCCGTTAATCCTCATGTTGTATTCAAGTTTGGCTGCTAACTCCACTTCTGTACCTGAAAATTCTAGTTCCATTAGGGATTTTTCAGCTATTTGGAGTGCTTTTTTAATGTTTTCCACTTCCCATGTCGATTTAACTGATCTTGAAATCTCAACGATGTCTGTTGTTTCAACTTCAAAGCCTCCAGACAACTTTTGATAGGTTTCAACTGTCATGGACTTTTCAATTCCAACTTTACCCTCTAAAAGTTTCTTTACATCATCAAATTTCTTGTAAACTTCGAAGTTAACCATTGAACTTCCAGATGCATCTTCTCGATCTATTTTAGATGCTAAAAGAATTGGATTGTCCTTTAATATAAGTATTGAAGAGCTTGAAGGTCTAAACCCAGTTAGATATCTTATATTTTCGGGTTTTAAAACTATCATACAATCTATTTTCTTTTGGTGCATTGATTCAATAACTTTTTTCAATTTGGTGTTCATTTTGGTCTCCGTATCATTTATTAATTTAAATTCATTATTTCAAATTGTTAACGATAAAATTCAGTATCAATCATAATTTTAATCAGCATCAATGTTGTTGGTAGGTTTTAATCTTGTTGATCATGCATTTCATTACTGTTTCAGGGATTTTCCTCTTTATTGGTTGAGGTATAAACCCAAAGTCTGGATCTTCAAATTTAATGCCCTGAAATTCAACTTCGTGGTCGTATCTGGGAATTAAGTGCCAATGAACTTCTGGATCTGGATTATCAACTCTATATGCGGAGTTTTTAAAGCAACTCCAGTTGAAAAGTGTTGGTTTAAAAATCTCATCGAGTATAAACTCCATTTCACGAACTATTATTGAAAATTCCTTCCACTCAATATCTTCAAGGTCTGATAAATTACTACAATGCCTTCTAATTGCAATTACACATGTTCCCAAGTACCTTTGACTTGGTGCCAGAAAAATATTCCAGTAATTTCTTTCATCTATGGTTTTACCATAACCACCTTTTCCACAGAATTCACATTTCATTTTCATCACAGAATTAATTCATATATCAGTTGATCATGTATTTGGTTCTGGTTTAATCGTTGAAGCATAATACTATAATATTCTTGATCTTATCTAATAATACTGTGATTTAATATGTAAAAATATATGTAACTCAGATAATTTTCAAATATAAACTTAAAAATAATATTTAGTTTTCAATATTTTCATAATCAAATCAAGAGAGAAGTATCTGATATGATTAATATTTTCTAATACTGGATTCTTTTTATGGAAATCATTATATGTGAATAGCTAGGTCTATAAATTATGGTTAGTTTCACAGCCCGAGAGGTCAGGGATATATTGATCTCGATGTTGGTTATTGCGGTAATATTTGCATACCTTATAAATGGTCGTAATATAAACGATAATTTTATAGCATTAATACCAGCATTACTAGTAGCAGTTGGATTAGGATTCATTTTACACGAATTAGCGCATAAGTTCATGGCAGTTCGTTATGGGTTTTATGCTGAATTCAGGATGTGGTTGGAAGGACTTATTTTTGCTTTGATCACAGCATTCCTTTTGGGATTCGTTTTTATTGCCCCAGGAGCTGTTTATATTCATGGTGAATATATTTCAAGGGAGCAGAATGGAAAAATATCAATTGTAGGTCCATTGGTAAATATAGTACTAGCTCTATTCTTCCTGAGTCTCATTCCGTTAATAAACCCAAACCCAACCGACCTTTGGGGATTCATATTTGCCAACATCGTTAAATTCGGTTTTATAATAAATAGTATTTTAGCAGCTTTCAACCTCATACCATTGGGTATATTTGATGGTGCTAAGGTTTTAAAATGGAATCCCATTGTTTGGGGAATAACCTTTGCTGTGGCCATTATACTGGCCGTAAAGGCTTATTTTGGTATTTACTAAAAATTTTTAATTTAGATGATTAATGATTTGGACAAAGAATTTAACATCGGAGATATACATCTAAAATATAATAATTATTTAAAGAATTAAATCTGAAAAATACTAAAAGTATAATTCATTTTATCAAACTTCAAAATGATTCAAATGTTTAATGAAGTACCTGTAAAATATTTTGGATGCACTCACCGAGCTATAGCTCCAGAGGAGACCATAACAAATGTTGAATCTAAGCTTAGGACGGCAGGGGTTACTAGAGTAGCTGAGATAACCCATCTTGACAGAGTGGGTATTCCAGTTTACTCAGCCATTAGGCCTGCAGCAGCAGAAGGGGCTGTGAGTATATACGCTGGTAAAGGTGCAACTAAACCTCAGGCAAAAGCATCTGCAATGATGGAATCATTTGAAAGATACTCTGCAGAGTTACATGATGATCGTAGGCATAGATTTCAATGTGGTGTCTTTGAAGGTTCAGATGAATGTACGTATCTGTGTCCAAGTTCTTTGATATTGCCTAAATTATTATTAGATCCTGAAACTGTGGAAATCGAATGGGTCAGATCAACTAACCTTAAAGATGATAATAGTATCATGGTACCTGCAAATGCTGTTTACCATCCTTACATCCCGGAACGGACTGTTAAGCTTTTCCAGTCAAATACTAATGGCCTTGCATCGGGAAATAGGCTGGAGGAAGCTGTTTTTCATGGGATAATGGAAGTGGTTGAAAGGGATGCTTGGAGTATTTTTGAGTCTAAGCGTATGTCAAAACCAGAGATCAATTGTGAAAATACTGATAATCAGATAATTAAGGATATACTGTCTATGTTCAAGAAGGCAGGCATTCATGTGAAACTTTTGGATCTTACTGCTGATGTTGAAATAACAACTGTTGCAGCTGTTTCTGACGATACCATACTTAAAGATCCTGCACTATTAACCTTAGGAGTTGGAACACATCTTGATCCTGAAGTTGCAGTTATTAGGGCACTTACGGAAGTTGCGCAGAGTAGGGCAACTCAGATTCACGGAACAAGGGAGGATACAATCAGGGCTGTTTTTATGAGGAAGGCTGGATACGAGAGGATGAAGCGTATAAACAGTCACTGGTTTGGTGAATCTGAAAAATCAATAGAAATCAACGTACTCAAGAATGTTTCTGGAAAATCCTTTAAAGAGGATATTGGAACATCAAAAAAACTTCTGAGTAAATGTGGATTTGATGATGTGTTATACGTTGATCTCACAAGACCGGAGATTGAAATTCCAGTTGTCAGGGTTTTAATTCCTGGAATGGAACTTTACTCAGTGGATGTTAACAGGTCAGGTAAGAGATTATAATCAAACTTCATAGCGTTAAACTTTTTTATAGATTGCTAAAAAATTTTGTGAAAGCATTAATAAACTTATTTCTGTCTCCTTTTTTAAACTATATATAATTGTGATAACGGTGAAAGAAATGAAACAAGTCATAGTAATGAGGGCAGATCTTAAGATGAGCAGGGGAAAAATCGCTGCTCAGGCATGTCACGGATGTTTAGGTGCTTATAAAAAAGCTGACGATCGTGTACTAAAAAAATGGGAATCTGAAGGTGAAAAAAAGGTTGTTTTAAAGGTAGATGATCTTGAGGAACTTTTTGCTATATACGAACTTGTGAAAGCTACCAACATGCCAATTTACCTGGTTCATGATGCAGGACACACTGAGTTACCTCGATCAACCATTACATGCCTGGGTATTGGCCCTGATGAGGACGAGAAGATAGATAAAATAACACAAGATCTTAAACTTCTAAAATAATAAAATTGTAATATTAAGGGTATTATCATGGACTGGGTTGTAAAGGTTGGTGGAAGTTTATTTCCTGAAAAAGCAATAGAATTATGCGAAGCAATCACTGCTTTAAATAATTCTGCTAGATCTCACAAAAAGATAGTTTTTATATGTGGTGGTGGTACATTTGCAAATAAAATTAGGAATTATGACAGGGATATGCATTTTTCGAATACAGCCAACCATTATTCGGCTATAATGTGTATGGATATAATTGGAACGCTCCTTGCAGATAAAGTAAAAGGACTTGAAGCAACAAAATCAATAGATGGGGTCAAGTCAATTTTGGATAATGGGAGACTACCTGTTTTAATTCCATCCAACATTATTGAAAGTCAAGACCCCTTTGAACATAGTTGGAGGGTTAGTTCAGATTCTATAGCTATGTATATATCGAATCTTCTGAAGGCCAAACTATTAATAGCAACAGATGTAGATGGAATATACACGCATGATCCATGCCATGATGGTGCGAAACTTATAAAAATTATAAGTGCAAAAAAACTACTAAATTTTGGTGAAACATCGGTTGATGAATTTTTACCCGAGCTTTTAATCAGATATAATTCTAATTGCTATGTTGTTAACGGCAAGTACCCTGATAGGGTCATATCGATTATTGAAGGTAAAAGCTCGAAATATACACTCATTGGAGGAAATTAAATGGAGAAAATAGAATGCACATCCTGTAAACAGGAAATATCACCAGTGGAAAACTATGTAAAGTTTCCATGCCCAGAATGCGAGAGAATACTCTACAGATGCCAGAAATGCAGAACATTCGGACATTTATACAAATGCGAATGTGGCTTCAAAGGGCCATAATAACTTAAATCTGTTTTAAATTGTAAAGATTTTGAATTTAAGGTTTTAAATATTCATATTATAACTATTTAATCAACTTTCTATAGTTGAGGGTTTTTAGGAGGCAAAATTATGGGAGAAGTAGTAGCTACAATAAAGTTAATGCCTGAAAGTCCAGAAATGGATGTGGCAAAGGTTAAAGCAGAGATAAAAAGTGCAATACCAGAAAACACAGAACTACACAGTATTGAGGAAGAACCTATAGCATTTGGTCTTGTTGCCCTTAATATTATGGTTGTAGTAGATGATGCTGAAGGCGGTACTGAACAGATAGAAGAAAATTTATCTAAGATCGAAGATGTAGCAAGTATAGAAGTTGTTGATGTAAGAAGGCTCATGTAAACGTCTATCAACATACTATTTTTATTTATTTTACATTAAACAGTTTTATTTTCAAATTTCAAGATTATTTTCAATTTCAAGATTTTAGTTTAATTACTTAAAATATTATAATAATACTATTTTCATTGATGATAATATTAACTTTTGACTACATATTTACATAAGGTGGTTGAATCCATATTAGTTTGAGCCATTACCCTACCTAAAGAATGCAAATATTTTATACGTATTACTCGTTTATTTAACATCAATTTCAATCTGCTTGGTCCCTCACTACATAGGAGTTGCTCATACTTCCTGCAATTATCATATATACCGAATGAGTTGAATTTATTCAATATATTTAAAAGAATATTTAATCATTTAATTATATTACAACAATTTCTCTGCACAGATCCCTCACAGAGTCGACGAATTTACTTGTATCTACACCGGGGAAGGTGTCAATTATGCATATATCAAATTTTTCATTTAATATATCCTTTAAATCCATAATATCTTCACAATAAACTTCAAAATTCTTTCCATACCCTATTAAGCCCTTTTTTACATCAAAAAAATCAGTTCTAAATCCGTTAATTTCTAAATTGAATGAAGTCATCCTTGCAGCAGGATACCATATGTCATTGAACACAACTCTTTTTGCACCTGCTTTCAAACTGGTAATACCTAGGGTTCCGGGCCCACAAGTACAATCGAGGACTGTTGGATTTTTATACTTTTCGATAATTGTTTTTAAAGCCTCCACTTTAGGAGATATAGGTTTTGAGAATTCCACATGGATCTCAGCCTGGTTTCTGTATATGCATAAAGCACCAGAAAAAGTTGGAACTATGTCACAACGCATGTCACATCCTGCAAGGAGTTTATAAACATGTGGTGACGTGTCAGAGTCTTTCATTCCTACTGTTTGCCTGATATTTCCCTCTAAAACACCCTTTATTTCTGGGATCTCATTTAAAATCCTCTCTGCACACTTCTTAGTTATTCCCTCTGCTAATAAAACCATGGATCTTTCTGGAAGAAATGGCACTGATTTTGTGGGATGCGCAGGAGTAATCAGAGGTGTGCAAGTTTTTCTGAGTGTTGTTTTTTTGTTTCTAATACCTTCTTCAATCATGATCTTCAGTGCATGAGCAATTACTAAATCTAAATGTCTTTTTCTACAGTTACATCGTCCATAATTTGCATCTAACTTCTCAAGATCTATCTGATCGTTTAATGACTTAAATTTCTTAAGTTTTGGATCTATACATTCATTGCAAGGACTGAATATGTGTTCAATATTTTTCAGGGTTGCTAACGATTCTTCCATACATCCGAATCCGCAGATACATTCTATGTCCATATGCTTAAATATTGGTTTAATTATATAAATAATTGAGACTTATGAAAGATAAACGTAAAGAAATCCTCCGGGATCTTCTTGGAGAATTTGCAACGGATGACGAGTCAACAAGTGACTCCACTGATATTTTTGGAAAGGACACTCTAAAAAAAGAGGATAACAAAGAACCTTCTCCAGAAAAACGCGAAGACAAAAGTTTTAACCTTGATAAGGTCATGAAAAAGCCATCTAAACGTGTAAAGTCTGTCAAAAAGGTTTCTGATGTCTTGAAAGCAGAGATAGTTGAAGAAGGTTTAATCCCGACTTACAATGTAAGTCTTCCCAAATTCTCTGAAAAAGAAAGACAGATATTCAACGAAGTTCGCGAAAAACTTGTTGAAGTAGCTGTTGCACAAGGTGAAGATTTCCGTATTGATGAAGACAGCTTTATTGGAGAAGTAAAGGAATTTTTAAGAAGTAAAGGTGTACGGGATGTTGAGAGACTAGCCACTCAAATATCACAGGAGATGCTAGGTTATGGTCAGCTTGATCCAATGATAAAGGATGATGACCTCGAGGAAATAATGGTTATAGGGGTCAATAGGAATGTCTTTGTTTACCACAGAAAGATTGGTATGATGATCACCAATGTTATTTTTGATGACGATTCAGACATAAAGGCCATAATAGATGTTATAGCAAGACAAGTTAACCGTAGGATAGATCAGCAAACACCCATACTTGATGCAAGGTTGCCTGATGGTTCAAGGGTTAACGCAACCATACCTCCTGTCTCTGCAGATGGAGCAACCTTAACCATAAGGAAGTTCAGAAAGGATCCTTTAACTATAATTGATTTAATAAATTTCAAAACTTTATCTTCACATCTGGCAGGGTTTTTATGGGTTTGTACTGATGGCCTTGGTGTCAAACCTTGCAACGCAATAATAGCAGGGGGTACAGGTTCTGGTAAAACAACTACTTTAAATGCTGTTACTGCATTTACCCCGCCACGAGAAAGGATAATCACGATTGAAGATACTTTGGAGCTTCAACTTCCTCACACTCACGTTTTAAGAATGGAAACACGCCCACCCAATATTGAAGGAAGGGGAGAACTAACCATGGATGTTCTCGTGAAAAATTCCTTGAGACAGAGGCCTGATCGAGTGATAGTTGGTGAGGTAAGAGGAGCTGAAGCAGTAACGCTCTTTACAGCATTAAACACAGGTCACTCGGGTATGGGAACACTTCATTCAAACACCGCAAGGGAAACAGTAACAAGATTAGTAAACCCACCAATGAATGTTCCAACCATAATGATACCTGCTCTAGACTTTATTATAATGCAAAACAGGATGTATAGAACGGAAGGTGGTTCAATCAGGCGAGTTACTGAAGTTGCAGAAATTGTTGGAATGGAAGAGGGTAATGTCCAGCTTAACAGAGTTTTTGAATGGAACAATGTTTCAGATAAGGTAGAATATGTTGGAATTGCCAGTCAAACCCTGCGTGACATAGCAGAACTACGTGGAATTGGGATTACTGAAATTGAAGAGGAAATCGAGAAGAGAAGGCTTCTACTGGAGTACTTGGCAGACAACAATATTCGATCCATTGATGAGGTGGGACATTACATTAACAGTTACTACCGAGATCCTGATGAGGTTCTAGAAAAAATATTATAAATATAAATGATGCATAATAGGATAGAATGCATTAATAGGATATAAAATTTTATAGATAATGATTTATTTATTAAAAGTAACTTTTCGGTGATAAAAAATGGTTTTTGCTGGTCTCAAAAAATTCTTCAATAGAATCGGTGGAATGACCGTAGATTCAACAAAGAAGGTAGGAGAAGGAGTATCTGGACCTGTCGATAAATTGGGTAAATTATCATCTAGGGCAAGTAATGTAACATCAAAAGCAAGTAATGTAAGATCCAAGGCAGGTAAAGTGGGTTCTGGATTAAAAATGTCATCTTCCTCTAAAAGTACTGTAAAAAGAACATCTTCACGTGTAATAGGGAAGATGCGGATGGATAAGGATGAAATTGAGATTTTCAAGGAACTTATCGATAAGAAGTATGATAGGGATAGGGGAGCAAAACCTCTTCCAGAAAAGACTGCAAAAAAAGAGGCTTTTCATAAGGCATCTCTTGAAGAACTTCTAAAGGAAGATGAGAAGAAGGGTCTTGAACCAAGGATGATCGTTGTTATAGGTGGAATATCTTTTATAGTAGTTTTCTTGTTGATGGTAATTCTTGGATTTGGAATACTCATTGGAGGAGCTTTCGGACTTGTGATCCTCATGATGTCGGTGGTAATAATATTCCTTCCCAACATGAAGCGGGGTTCACGTTCAAACGAAGCATCAAGGGAACTTCCTTTTGCTCTGAGGCAGATGGCTACAGAACTTCGTGCAGGTATAGGCATGCATGACAGTATGAGATCTGTTGCACTTTCAGGTTATGGTGCACTTTCTGAGGAGTTTGCAAGGGCACTGGAGGAAATAAAATACGGAGAAACAACTGAAAAAGCCTTAACAGATATGAGCGATAGGATTGATTCTGAGGGGCTTAAAAGGGCCGTTTATCAGATAACTAGGACCTTATCAAGTGGTGGGGATCTTGCAAAAACCCTTAACGTTATAGCAGAAGACACAGCCTACGAACTTAGGATGAAACTCAAGGATTACGCTCAGAAATTGAATTCATTTACGATGATATACATGTTTGTTGCAATATTAGGTCCTGTAATAACCATGATAATGTTGATAGCTGCATCTACTGTTATGGGAGCAATTCTACCTCCAATAGTACTTTTAATAATGTATTTGTTCTTGTTCCCTTTGATAGTTGGTTTTATGGCTTTTATGATAAAAAGGTTAGAACCACAAGTGTAAATTGAAAGTTAGAATAAAGATCAGAAATTTTTCTTATTTTTTTTTATTAGAATTTTTCAATTGATTGAACGTACATTTTATTCTTGGCATATTTCCATATTTCTGCAAAATCTATTTTATATTAAATTGGGGGCATTTTGTGATCAAATTAAACGAAATTATAACATATGAACCAGATGAATCGTAATACACACATATTTATATATGGATTGTGACATAAGAAAAACATCATTATAAATCATTAATAATTGGTGATAAACATGGCACCTAAACCTAAAGAATTTAAGGGCGATTTTTGGAAAACAAAGGATTTCAAGATATCAATAGGCGATATAATCCCGGAAGAGGGAACAAAGGGTATTGATGAATCATCTGTACCTATGGGTCCAACTCAAAAGCCGAATGTGACAGACCTGAGATCATGGGACATGAAGTTACTGGAAAGATACGAACCATTCTATTCTCCATTATGTGATATGTGCTGTTTATGCACATATGGTAAATGCGACCTGCTCGGCAAAAAGGGAGCATGTGGAATCGATGCACAAGCACAGCAGGCTAGAACAGTGCTTCTTGCATGTTGTATAGGATCAGCAGCCCACTCAGGGCACGCAAGACATCTTTTAGAGTATCTGATAGAGAAAAGGGGTGAAGACTTCCCAATAGATATGGGAATGGGAATAGATATAGAAGCCCCAATCATGAGGACATTAATAGGTAAAACGCCCAAAACACTAGGCGATTTGAAAGAAGCTTTAGATTATGTTGAAGAACAGATGATACACCTTCTATCTGCATGTCATACAGGGCAGGAAGGGAGTAGTATCGATTTTGAATCAAAAGCACTTCATGCAGGGTTAATGGATAACTTAGGGAAAGAAATTGGAGATTTGGCACAGATAGTTGCTCTAGACCTTCCAAAGGGTGATGCTGAGGCACCACTAATAGAACTTGGATTAGGAACGATTGATCGGGAAAAACCAGTGATCCTATGTATAGGTCATAATGTTGCTCCAGGAGCAGGAATTATGGATTATCTGGAGGAACAGGAGCTTGAAGAAGATCTTGAAGTTTGTGGTATATGCTGTGCAGCCATAGACATAACCCGTTACAACAAGAATGCTAAGATTGTTGGGCCCATATCAAAACAACTTAAATTCATTAGAAGTGGTGTGGCTGATGTTATAATTGTTGATGAACAGTGTATACGAACTGATGTCCTTGAAGAAGCCCAGAAAAATAATGCAGTTGTTATTGCAACCACTGACAAGATGTGTCTAGGACTTCCAGATAAGACTGATGAAGACGCAGATAAAATTGTTTCAGAACTTGTTAACAAACAGATAGAGGGTGCATTGATACTTGACCCTGACAAAGTGGGGGAGGTAGCTACAAAGGTTGCATTAAAGACATCTGAGGGTCGTTCAAAAGTTAAAGTACTTCCAGATCTTGATGAAGTTGTTGAACTCGCCAAAGAATGTACTGAATGTGAATGGTGTGACCGAGTATGTCCTAACAGCATCCCAATGATGGATGCTGTAATGGCAACAAGTAAAGGTGACCTATCTCAGATGCAGAGGCTTTATGACAACGATATATGCTATTCGTGTGGAAGATGCGAACAGGAATGCCCAAGGGAAATTCCGATAATCTCAATGATGGCTAAGATTGGTGAAAGAAACCTCCAAGATCAGAAATACAATATAAGGGCTGGTAGAGGGCCGGTTCAGGATGTTGAAGTCAGAAGGGTA
>Ga0302209_10000982_pt1 | contig 12777 bp, 12 predicted proteins | sample II_Fen_E3_1_FD_194574 | JGI IMG/M metagenome (GOLD analysis project Ga0302209, IMG submission 194574) | Peat permafrost microbial communities from Stordalen Mire near Abisko, Sweden - II_Fen_E3_1 | ecosystem: Environmental > Terrestrial > Soil > Wetlands > Permafrost | place: Sweden: Abisko...
GTGGAATGGTAGACACGAAGGACTTAAAATCCTTTGGCTTCACGGCTGTGCGGGTTCAAGTCCCGCTTCGGGTACCTAAAGACCCTCTTAATCATTTGATTAGGAGGGTTTTTTATATTCAGGAGTCTATGTCTTGTACCAATTTTACGATTTTTCATCAATCTTAAGATAGTTGATTCACTCTATTTTGAGCGCTCTTTCAGGAACAGGCATATCTCTACAACACATTGGTGATTCAATTTGTAATTAATTTCAACATTGACTTTAGATTCGATTACCTATCTGTAAATTTCAGATTCCTCCCCTTCAATAATTATCTTCCCTTTAGCTCCTAATCAATGATTTCATAGTTGAAATAAAATATACCGATATTTATCCCATAAAAACAGAGCTAAATCATTGCTAAAATAGACTGTCGCATATCGTGCCAGAGTTATTCAGTGCAAACGACAAGCATTCGTTTATGCTTTGAAAACAGATCCTTCATAGAAAAACAAGGTTTAATTTTAATCAGACTGTGAATGACTTCTAAGTATTTCAAAGTCCTTAATTGCTATCTGGTTTAGCCTGTTATTCTAAATCCCGAAAGTTAAATCAATCCTGGCTATTAAAAGCTTCAGTTCCCATTCGCTTGCCATTTTATTCCTGTTTTACACCCGTTTTAAGGTAAAACATACATAATACATAACTAAAACATAGTAAAAACTTAGATGTTCATATTTATATAGATATGTATAAGTATGTATTATGTAAGTATTAGGAAAGTCTTTTGGAAAAAATGTTATAAAACCGGAGTAAAAGGGGTATAAAAGGGGTACAAAACGGGAACAAAAGGGATAGAGACAATAAAATTTGTGGACGGAAGTAAGAAATTGCTTCATTACGGGATTTCAATAATATACTTTGAAATCGTTTAAAGTATTAATTAAGAAAAGAATACTGATTTACTCATAAGAACATTATAAAGGATCAAACATAAAACAATTAGAAATAACTATAAAAAAAGAATCCATATATTTCTATTCTTTGCCAGGTAAATCTCATAACTAATTTCTGATTTTTTCAATCTTCACTTCTTATACAAAATATTCAGGGACTTTATTCAAGCTATACATTCTTAATTCAATAATATATTCAGTTGAATTTTTGTACGTACAAATTTATATATAAATAGAATTAAAATTACATACTAATATAAGATTCCTAAATAAATGCAAACAATTTTGAATTCATTTTGTTTAAATATAAAAAATGAATTCAGTGCTTAAAAAATAAAATTTGCAAGCGGTAGTGTCTGTTAATCAATGATTCTTGTTAATTGCTATAAATTGAAATGAATTTAAATTGCAAAAGTATGAAAAAAATGAATTGCTTTTTAATTGGCTTCTTGTCAATTGGCTTGATAGTTTCAGCACAAACTGCAGACAACAGGGTCGCTTTAGGGATCAACTACGTAAAAAATGAGTACAATGGTGATTTTGGTAATGGAATTTTCAATTTTGGTGATTATGAATGGTACAATGCAGGAGGCCTGTCTTTAGCTACATTTTTAAGTCCTTCATTTGATCTGGGTTTACAGGCTAGCTTTGGAAATTATGGATATACTGAATCAACTGCTAATCAATTTTCAGGTTCAAAATTAGATGCTACATTATTTACGCATTACAAATTAAACAATGGGTATATTTTCAGCAAGGAATCAAAATTGTCCCCATTCCTTTCTTTGGGGCTCGGCTTTGCAAGATATGGAATTAATAATAATGCTCAACCTTATCCGACAATTATAACGAAAGGCATTGATGTTATTCTCCCACTTGGTGCCGGATTAAAATATCAGTTTACTAAGGCATTTGCTATTCAGTATCAATATCTTTATACGTATACAAATGCAGATAATCACGATCTAAACAGAGGTCCGAATTTTTTTGGTAGTTCCTCTCATCCGGGTTATAAATCCGGGAATGATGTTTATGGACAACATCTGTTGGGAGTGGTATTCTCTTTAGGAGGAACTAAAGATTCGGATGGAGACGGTGTGCCTGACCGAATTGACAAATGTCCGGAGACTCCAAAAGGGGTGGTTGTTGATGAACTGGGTTGTCCGGTTGATTCAGATAATGATGGGGTTCCGGATTATCTTGATAAATGCCCCGATACAAAAATAAATGCCAAAGTCGATCATAACGGTTGTCCGATTGATACAGACGGTGACGGTGTCCCTGATTATCTGGATCAATGTCCGAACACACCTCCGGGTGTTAAGGTTGATGCTACCGGTTGTTCGATTGATTCGGACGGTGATGGTATTCCTGATTACATGGATAAATGTCCAGATACTCCGGTTGGTGAAGCAGTAAATGCAAATGGTTGTCCGTTTGATTCAGATAACGATGGAGTTGCTGACCATCTTGATAAATGCCCTGATACTCCTGCCGGTGTTATGGTAGATGCTTCTGGTTGCCCATTAGACAGTGATGGCGACGGGGTTCCTGATTATCTGGATAAATGTCCCGATGTTCCCGGCACGGCAGCCAATAAGGGATGCCCTGAATTAAAAACATCTACATTAAGGATATTTGAAAACGCTTTAAGGGGCATTCAATTTGTATCAGGAAAAGATATTATCAAAAAATCCTCATATACAATATTAAATGAAGTTGTAACTGTCATGAAAGAAAATTCAACTTATAATCTGGAGATCAATGGACATACTGATAATCTGGGCCCGGCAGAAATGAATCTTTATCTATCGCAAAAGCGTGCCGATGCGGTTAAAAATTATTTAACAGGAAGCGGTATTGATGCTTCAAGGTTGACTGCGAAAGGATATGGTTCAACTATGCCGGTGGCTGATAATGCTACTTCATATGGAAGAGCTAAAAACAGACGGGTTGAATTTAAAGTAAGTTTCAGATAAAAGTCAACATAAAAAATTCCCGTTAATTCATTCATTCGAATTAACGGGTTTTTTTGTGTCACAGAATTGTCGATCCAGCAGTTAAATAGCAGAACAACTTAAAATTAATAATTTTCAAGGCTATGAATATCAACGCTTTGAAATCAACAAATAAATCATTACATATTACAATTCCTTATAACTGGTAATTAAATAAAAGATTCTTTTTCTTTAAATGCAACTCTTGCTGGATGATCAGCATTCACTGTTTCAGAAATAGTATCTAATTACAACTCGTGGTTAAAATCTTAATTATTAATGCCTCAAATAGTTGTTATAAAAAAGTTAAAGAAACAATTTCATTAATATAAAAACAAATAAAATAAATAGAAATGAAGAAACGATGATTGATAACCCCCCTTTAAGTAGCCATTTTAATACAACATCAATTCTTGTTAACGCTTTATACAATTTGATTTCGTCCATAATAATGATTTTTAAGGATAAATTATTAATTTGTTAAACTATCATGATCAGTAATTTATTTTAAAAAGATTGTTCATTGACAAATTAACTTATTTGATTTGACTCTTCTGTAGGGTAAAAGTAGTATTGAATCCTGTTTTTTTGTAGTAATATACTAGGCTTAAAGTTGCATTTGTTCTCATCCTAAAGGATGATTTCAATTTTCTAAATTATCTTTACAAGGTGAAAATAATTCAGAATGAAATGAATTAGAGAGTAATATGAACTTCCTATTTTAAATTGTGTTCTGCAATTAAAGTAAAATGCGGATTGATTCGTCTACTTAAATATGGAGAATGCCATGAATTATTCCACGAGCGAACAAAAAACAAGTTCCATTTCAAATACTATCCAGGAATTTGGGGAGAAATTGTTTGGTTTTGTTCGAAGAAAAGTGAAATCTACCGAAGATGCAGAAGATATCCTTCAGGAAGTATGGTTTCAACTCAGTAATTTGAATGATATTGCTGAATTGGAAAATGTCAGTGCGTGGTTGTACGAGGTAGCCCGAAACAAAATAACGGATAAGGCCCGTAAAAAAACAAATCTATCCATTGAGGATTATGGCTTTGAAGCGGATGATGGTGAGTTTAATTTTAAAGAGATTTTGCTAATGGATGATACCGGCAATCCTGAACTGACCTTCTTTAAAGAAATATTCTGGAAGGAATTTCAACAGGCAATGGAAGAATTACCGGCAAATCAGAAAGAAGCATTCATACTTAATGAAATGGAAGATTTGACATTACAACAAATTGCTGATCAAACAGGTGAAAATCTGAAAACCATCATTAGTAGAAAAAGATATGCCATCAAGCATTTAAGGACAAAACTGAATTATTTATATAAAGAGATGATTGGTTAGTCAATCATTTGACGTTTGTAGTTTGAAGTTTGGGGTTTGAGGTTTGTTCAATATTCAGGATACCTTTGGCACTGTATGTTGTTTGATGTATAAAAGTATAAAAGAATAATTTAAAAGAATATAAAATGAAAACACCGTATCAATACAGCTGGAGAAAAAGACGATTCTTTTTCCTGCCCGTTTTCCTGGTTGGTTTATTTGCAATGAGTGGCATTGTCATGTTCTTATGGAATGCAATAATACCGGTTGTTTCGGGGGTGTTGTCAATAAGCTTTTGGCAGGCAATGGGATTATTGGTGCTCTGCCGGATTTTGTTCGGAGGCTTTCGGTTCGGTGGTCACCACAGCCATAGACCACCTTTTGTACATCCTACTATCCGGAACAGATTTATGAACATGAATGATGAAGAAAGGGAACAATTTAAAAATCAGTGGAAGGACCGTTGTTTCAAATAATTCTTGCATCCATTATTCATTACCTCAGTTCGAAGATTTCGTTTGTGTTTAAAATTAAGAGAAAAAATTAAAGTAATACGAAAGTTTATTCGTCATACAGGATATAAAGAAGTTTTCTTACACAACTTAAAAAATAATTAACATGAGACATTCAATTTTTAGTGTCATACTATTAGGTATCTTGCTTGGAGCTATGCTCTTTTTTATGCCGCATTTAGTGGTTGGTATTTTTATAATATTTGTCATCATCCGGCTGCTTCATGTAGCCTTTATGGGTCATGGATATTATGGCCACGGGTATTACGGACATGGATTTAGGCGGGAATGTGATTACGAATACAGGTATGACCGTGGGTATGAATCGGGCTGCGATTGCGGCTGCGGACCTGAATTCGACAGGGGACATGACTCTCACCATGAACAACATCACGGTCATCATTACGGACATGGGCCTATGCATGAACATTTGTTTTACTGGGTAGACAAAGTAAGGAACATGAGCGAAGAAGAATTCGCGGAATTTAAAAACAAAATGGATAATGGTTTTGGATATGGATACCGTGGCCGGCATGCAGACAGTTATAAAAAGGATAACCCCGGAGAAAAAGGTAATAGGGAATCCGACAGTGAATCTGCAGATAAAAAAGAAGAAACCACAAAATAACGATTCATAATAAACAAACGATATGTATAGAAGATCAAGACTTTTAATTGGATTTTTAGCAGCTGCTTTAACCTTCGCAGGGCTTATGGCAACACTGGGTCCGGAGCATTTTCACAGATCCTTACTTTGGCATCACCACATGGAAAATTGTTGTCTCGACAACGATGATCGAATGAATAATTTTGATGAACCCGAACGTTATGAAAGGCATTACCGCTATGAAAGGTTCCGTCATAACGAACCTGCGGCAACACCCATGCCCGCCTTTAAAACGGATTCTGTAACAAAATAAGAGAAAGAATCGGGTCATTTATTCTATGATAATAAAGGCTCCTGAAGATAATAAAACCCGTCCCGTTCCATTTGGAATCAGACGGGTTTTTGTTCTTAGCAGGAACAAATAGTAAATTGGGTTGTTTATTTAAAAACAATAGAAAAACAAACATCCACATGAATAAAACCCGCCTGGAAGCGTTTAGTGATGGAGTGATTGCAATTATCATCACCATTATGGTCCTGGAACTGAAAATTCCACATGGATCGGACTGGCAATCTCTACAAACACTGGCTCCAAAGTTTCTTAGTTATATCATCAGCTTTGTGTATATTGCCATTTACTGGAGTAATCACCATCATCTCCTTCAGACCCTGAAACATGTAAACGGGTCTGTTTTGTGGTCGAATACACATTTGCTCTTTTGGCTTTCGCTGGTACCTTTTGCTACTGCCTGGGCGGGAGAAAACCATTTTGCAGAATTACCGGTAGCCATTTATTCGTTCATTATGTTGATGGCTGGGGTGTCTTATTTTATTTTATCAAAAACAATCATCAAAGTCCAGGGAAAAGATTCAATATTGTCATCGGCCATCGGCAAAGACATGAAAGGAATCATCTCGATGGTCGGATATGCCATTGCAGTACCCCTCGCATTTTATTTTAAGGAAGGTTCGTTAATAATAATAGTGTCTATTGCTTTGCTTTGGCTAATTCCTGACCGACGGATTGAAAAGAAAGTCAGCGAGGATGACTGATCAGTAGAACGGCTTTCAAATAAATCATAGAATGAAAAATGTTATCAGACAAATTGTTTCATTGATTCTTCCTTTTACTGTGCTGGTCGTAGTGCCTTTGATGATTGAAGATGATATCCGGATAAAAAGTCTGCCTGCTTTTATCATTGGAATTTATATCCTGTGTGTCGGATTGTTGATTATGATTATAACTATATCCGCATTTATTCGAAAGGGGAATGGAACACTGGCGCCCTGGAATCCAACAAAAAAGCTCGTTAAAGGTGGGTTGTACAGTTATGTGAGAAATCCAATGATTATGGGTGTAATGACCGTCTTGGCGGGCGAATCAATTGCCCTGCTGTCAAAAAATATTTTTATATGGACACTGCTTTTCTTTCTGATTAATAATTTTTACTTTATATGGATAGAAGAACCAATGCTGGCTAAAAAGTTCGCAAAGGATTATCTGGAATATAAAAAACACGTGAGACGTTGGATCCCACGTTTCAAACCTTTCAGGAAAGATGAAAAAACAAAATAGCAGGATAGCTTTTCCGGGTATTAATTCCTGATTCTCTGAATGATTTTTACTTATTTCCGGATTTACTGTTCCCCCTGCTGCCAAAACTTTTGGAGGATGGCTTAATGTTTTTGGTAGAACCGGTCTTTTTACCGTTGGAATTGCTCGAACGTTCACGTAATTCCCTGGATTTAGGGTTCGCATTTGACGAGCGATTTGGCTTTTTAACCGAAGAAGAGGAGGGTGCCCGTTGTCCGGTGTTTTTTGTTGCAGGTTCCGCCGTTCCGCGTTCCGCGTTCCGTGTTCCACGTTCCTCATTCCTCATTCCTCTTTCCTCATTCCTTACTTCCAGCCTCTTACCTCTGTTGATGGAAGCTTCTTCAGTTGATGATGATTTAGAAATGGCAGCCATGATTTCATTCATTTCGTTTTCTTCCAGTTGACGCCATTCGCCGATAGGGATTCCTTTCAGACTTATGTTCATAATCCTTATCCGTTCCAGTTTGACCACCTCATAATCGAAATGCTCGCACATGCGCCGGATTTGGCGGTTCAATCCCTGGATTAATACAATACGAAATGAATATAATGAATCTTTCGTGACTTTGCATTTGCGTGTCATTTCACCCAGAATAGGTACTCCTTTGCCCATGCCAAGAATAAACTCATCGGTTACTGGTTTGTTGACAGTGACCAGATACTCTTTTTCGTGGCTGTTCCCGGCACGTAAAATTTTATTGACCATATCTCCATTGTTGGTCATAAAAATCAAACCTTGCGACTCTTTGTCGAGTCTGCCGACCGGGAAGATGCGTTCATGGTATCCGATATAATCGACAATGCTGTCCTTAACCCCGATTTCGGTGGTACTGATAATCCCGACAGGTTTGTTGAAAGCCAGAAATACAAAGTCATCCCCTGTTTTTTGTACAATCAGATTCCCGTTTAAATGAACTTTATCTTTTGCCGAGACCTGGTCACCTAATTTGGCACGTTTACCATTCACCACAACATGACCCTGTTCGATAAATTTGTCGGCTTCGCGACGGGAGCAAATGCCGCTGTCACTGATATATTTGTTGAGTCTTATTTTTTCGATCATGGGGTTTTTGTTCTGTGTTCCGCGTTCCACGTTTCGTGTTTCGCGTTTCGTTTTCCGTGGTTTAAATTTAAATTATCTATTTTAATATATCAATCAGTTCGCTTAACATCATGGCTGTTGCTCCCCAAATTTCCATGCCATTTACCAGGTAACAGGGAGCGTTAATCGTTGTTTTACGCGAAGTGGAATAAAATTCTTTTTCCGCAATGTTTTGGCGGTCGTAAAATTCATCGATATCAACCTCCAGAATGGATTGCACTTCTTTGTGATCAGGAGTAAAAGCAGGTTGTTGTGAGGCATATCCTACAAATACTTTCACTAAGAAGTTGCTGGGTGGTATATAAAAGTCTGTCAACTGGGCTATTATTTCTATTTTGTCGGGTTCAACCCCTATTTCTTCTTGCGTTTCTCGTAGTGCCGTTGCTTCGAAGTCTTTATCCGATTTTTCATGTTTTCCTCCGGGAAAGGATATTTGTCCACTGTGAACACCTTCATAAACGCTTCGTTGAATAAATACTGTTTTCAGTTTCCCGTTTACAGGGAAAAGAAGAATTAAAACGGCACTGTTTCTGGCTAACGGAACTATACTGGCAAGGGATGAGAATTCTTCAACTCTATGCCTGGGGGCCATTTTAAGATGGGAGGTTATTCCGGGTAAGGGTTGTTCTAGCTTTTGTTTTAATTCGTCTGGACTTAAATTCATTTTTACTAATTTACCGGTTCTAGTATATATCCCTTGTTGCGAAGTTCTGCTTACTTACCTCTTACCTCTTACCTCTGTCAACTACCAACTCCAAACTCTTCAAACGCGGAACGTCAAACGCGGAACGTGGAACGCTTTTTTTACTGACAAATAATACAACCTTCGCATTTTGACAGCTCACCACGCAAACGTTTTTCAACAAGTAGTTTGATGCGGTCCTTTAAGGAATGAATGCGGATGTTTTCAATGACATCATTGGTAAATGCAAACATGAGCAGTAATTTAGCTTCTGCTTCAGGAATGCCGCGTGATTGCATATAGAATTTACCCGTTTCATCCAATTGGCCGATCGTAGCACCATGCGAGCATTTTACGTCATCGGCATAGATTTCAAGCTGAGGCTTGGTGCTCATTTTGGCAGTGTTTTTAAGCAGAATATTCTTATTGATCTGTGAAGCCGAAGTTTTCTGAGCATCAGGTGCTACCAGGATTTTGCCTGTAAATCCTCCTTTTGATTCATCGTCAAGCACATATTTAAATAATTCCTTGCTTTGGCAATCCGGTTTATTATGTAATACATAGGTGAAATTATCAACCTGTTGTTTTTTGTCGGCAATCACCATTCCACAAAGCAGGGTTTCACAATGTTCGCCCGCCAGATCAATTTCAATGGAATTACGGGTGACGCCATTGTGTAGGGTAATAACATTAGCCAATACATTGGAAGAGGTTTTCTGGTCAATCAGCAAAGTAGAAAGATTGGTGGTCTTTACATGTGTATTTTCCAGTTTGTAATGTTCGTAGGAGGCATTTTCGCCAACGAAAACCTCAGTCACCCTGTTGGAAAGAAAACGGACTTCGTCCATGGTGTGATCACAAACCAGCAATTGCGCATGGGCATTCTCCTCCAGGATTATCAGGTTGTGACTATTGGCCATAAAATCAACGTCTGCACGCATAATGTTTACAAGTTGCACCGGTTTATCCAATACCACTCCTTTGGGAACATACATGAAAAAACCATCCTGAGCAAAAGCACCGTTAAAAGCAACCAGTCCATCGTTTTTAGTGGTGCTGAGTTTACCGAAATAATCTTTCAGTAATTCGGGATGCGAGATGGCGATTTCTTTTAAACTTCCAATGATAACTCCTTTTGGTAAAGTGTTATTATTCGGTTCATTCACCGGATAAAATGCATCGTTCACTACGAAATAGAGGTATGAACTAATTCCGGGTACATCGCATTTGAATACTTCGTAAGGGTTCACCGGGATAGTAATACGGTTTAAATTCAATCCATAATCGATGGACAGTGGTTCTTTCAGGTCAGAGTATTTGTAATTTTCCAACCTGGGAGTCGGGAATCGTAATTTCTCAAACAGTTCAAAAGCAGCATCGCGTGATTCATTCATTACCGGAGCAGAATGATCCTTGATGGTTTGGTGATGTTGTTTGTATAAATCAATATATTGTTGTTCCATATCTTTTTAATTCAGAGGTAAGAAAATAAGTGGTAAGAAAGTAAGTAGTTGGTAGTAAGTAGTTGGTAGTAGGTAGTAGGTAGTTGGTAGTTGGTAGTAGGTAGTAAGAAGTCTGTATTATTCATATTCCCAATCACCCAATTAACTAATTAACCAATCAACCAATCAACCAATTAACCAATCAACCAATCAACCAATCAACCAATTAACTAATCAACCAATTAACTATTCACCTTCAACTTCCTTTTTTATCCAGTCATAGCCTTTTTCTTCCAGTTCGAGTGCCAGTTCTTTGTCACCGGTTTTTACAATCCGTCCATCGTACAATACATGTACAAAGTCGGGAACAATATAGTCCAACAATCGTTGATAGTGTGTAATCAGGATGGTGGCATTGTCAGGGCGTTTCAATTTGTTAACACCGTTTGCTACAATACGTAACGCATCGATATCAAGTCCTGAATCGGTTTCATCAAGTATCGCCAGCCGTGGATCGAGCATAGCCATTTGAAAGATTTCATTTTTCTTTTTCTCACCTCCTGAGAAACCTTCGTTTACCGAACGGTTGGCAAGGTTGCTGTCCATTTCTACCAGTTCTTTCTTTTCACGCATAGTCCGTAAAAAGTCGGTAGCTGACATAGGGGGAAGTTTATTGTATTTACGATGCTCGTTTAATGCTGTCCGCATAAAATTGACCATGCTTACACCCGGTATTTCAACAGGATACTGGAAACTCAGGAAGATCCCTTCGCGGGAACGGTCTTCGGGTAACATTTCCAGCAAGTTCTTGCCATAGAAAGTCACTTCTCCTTTGGTCACTTCGAAAGCCTGATTCCCTGAAAGCACGGAAGCTAATGTTGATTTACCGGCACCGTTCGGTCCCATAATTGCATGTATTTCTCCCGGACGAACTGTAAGGTTGAGTCCGGTTAATATCTCTTTGCCGTTGATGCTGGCATGTAAATTTTTAATTTCGAGCATATATTGTTATTAATACGACCCCCAACCCCTAAAGGGGGGTAAGAATCCTTCGTTTTAAATTAATTCAATGAGAGACCAGTCATATTTGCAGCAACCCGAAAACCCCCTTTAGGGGGCAGGGGGTCTTTTTCATCCAACTGATCCTTCCAGGGTGACCTGTAATAGTTTTTGAGCTTCAACGGCGAATTCCATAGGCAGTTGGTTTAATACTTCTTTTGCATACCCGTTCACGATAAGACCTACTGCATCTTCGGTTGAAATGCCCCGTTGATTGCAATAAAATATCTGGTCCTCATTAATTTTTGAGGTAGTGGCTTCGTGTTCAACCACGGAAGTGTCGTTGCTTACTTCCATATACGGGAAGGTATGTGCACCACATTTATCGCCCAGCAACAGGCTGTCACATTGCGAGTAATTACGTGAGTTTACGGCATTCTTATTGATCTTTACAAGTCCACGGTAACTGTTCTGTCCCTGACCGGCTGAAATGCCCTTTGATAAGATGTGACTGCTGGTGTTCTTGCCAATGTGCAGCATTTTGGTCCCTGTATCCGCTTGTTGATGATGATTGGTAACCGCTACCGAATAAAATTCAGCCGACGAGTTATCGCCCATTAAAATACAACTTGGATATTTCCAGGTTATGGCTGACCCTGTTTCAACCTGTGTCCAGGATATCTTTGAGTTATTACCTTTACAAATACCCCGTTTCGTGACAAAATTAAAAATGCCACCTTTACCGTTTTTATCACCCGGATACCAATTCTGTACGGTAGAGTATTTCACCTGTGCATTTTTCATTACGACTATTTCTACTATGGCGGCATGTAGTTGGTTCTCGTCGCGCATAGGTGCCGTGCATCCTTCAAGATATGAAACATAACTGTCTTCGTCGGCAATGATCAATGTGCGTTCGAACTGACCGGTATTCATGGCATTAATACGGAAGTAGGTCGACAGTTCCATGGGGCAGCGAACTCCTTTTGGAATATAGACAAACGATCCGTCACTAAAGACAGCTGAATTTAAGGTAGCGAAAAAATTATCGGTATAAGGGACCACAGAACTCATATATTTCTGAACCAGATCAGGGTGGTGTTCCACTGCTTCACTAAAAGAACAGAATATTATACCCATTTCGGACAGGCTTTGTTTGAATGTAGTTTTCACAGAAACACTATCCAAAACAGCATCAACGGCAACACCCGACAGAGCCAGGCGCTCATGTAGAGGAATGCCGAGCTTTTCGAAAGTTTTTAGTAATTCGGGATCTACATCATCAATACTCTTTGGTCCGTTTTTGCTGGGAGCAGCATAATAAGCAATGCTTTGATAATCTATTTCAGGTATGTTGAGATGTGCCCAGGTAGGCATTTCCAGTGTTAACCAATAACGATAAGCCTTCAATCTGAATTCGAGCATCCATTCAGGTTCGTTTTTCTTTGCTGAAATAAGACGAACCACATCTTCATTCAGTCCGATAGGAATAATGTCTGTTTCGATATCGGATGTAAATCCATATTTATATTCTCCTTGGGTTACTTGGTCTAATATAGTTTCTGACATAATAT
>Ga0302209_10000991_pt1 | contig 12704 bp, 4 predicted proteins | sample II_Fen_E3_1_FD_194574 | JGI IMG/M metagenome (GOLD analysis project Ga0302209, IMG submission 194574) | Peat permafrost microbial communities from Stordalen Mire near Abisko, Sweden - II_Fen_E3_1 | ecosystem: Environmental > Terrestrial > Soil > Wetlands > Permafrost | place: Sweden: Abisko...
CGAGGATATTGTAGATTCTTTCGAATAAAATTAAAGAGTTCACTGAACCCTCCAGGGAATCCTGCTTCCTCTTCAGGATGTCCATATATATTTTCAGGACAAATCTGATTATACAATGAGTCACATTGATCACATGTCATAAATACACTATCTTCAGTTGTCTTTGATTCTGTTTGTGCATACATAGAAAAGAATAAAAAAGCAAAAACATGCAGCAATAAATATTTCATATTTTCCATTTTATTAAAAATAAATTATTGGCATTTAATATAATAATAACACACAGCGATTAATAATTACCATTTTCTTGGAATATCTGTCCGTGCGGATATATTCCCTTATATCGATGTACAAAATGGCATGCCTGCCGCTGGGATATTTTATCCCAGCTTTTGTTTTATCAGGATTTGTAATCCGAAAACTCTCATATTCAAACAATTGTCTTTCATTCAATCCTTTTACCCGATATCTATCGGAATCCAATCAATACCTGAAAACTGTAAATGTGATCTGTTTAATTATGAATTATGAATTGATTCCGTCACCTTCGATGCAATTTTCTATATCCATGTTCGTGAGAATTTTAACTTTACAAATATAGAGAATGTTTTTTAATAATTGTAGTTGGTGGGTTGCATCCCGATAGCTATCGGGACCTTATAATACAGAAGGCTGGGATGACATGTCCTAGCCGACAGGCATTCCTTTTTTTTCATTTATAGAAGATCATATCCGGAAGGACAGGTATTATAAGTCTTCACACCAAATATAAGACTTAATCAAGAGTACAATAACCCTGGCCATTGCAAGAATAACCACTTTCTTATCTATTGTCGAACATATCTGTAAGAACTGGAGATTTATTTTCCTTCACAAAACTACTGATAATTTATCTTAATTCCTAACAACTGCCTTTTATTTTATTTCCGGCCCAGATTCAACGCGCCCACTTGGAGCAAACGGGTCGGTACAAGTACTAAAAATGGATGTTGCGGCCAATTTATCGTTAAAATACCGCCTTTTTTCGTTCAATATGTATTCACTGTTCATAGGGGGTTGCGAGGGCCTTTCGAGGGCCTTCCGAGGGGGTTCCGAGGGGGTTCGGAGGGGTAAAGCTCTCTGAACCCCCTGCCAACCCCCTGCCAACCCTCAGGAAAGAGCCTTTGAAGGGTATAAGAGTTTGGGGAGTTTGAAGGGTTTGAGAGTTTGAAGAGTTCCGTGTTCTGCGTTCCGTGTTCCGTGTTGAGGATTAAGAGAGGACTGCGAAAATACTGTAGAATTTTCTGTCCCTGCGGATATATTCCTCTATATCGATGCACAAAATGGCATTGGTTGGTGCGTCATGATAGCTATCGGGACGCACCAACCAATACCAACCTTTCCTCATCTATAGACATATCCGTGAGGACAGAGAATGTTCTTCAATTATCTGTTGCAATTCACGACTTTAATTTCTACTCTTCGGTTCTTTTTGCGGCTTGCTTCAGAAGTGTTTGGAACTAATGGTTCGGCATCACCTTTACTTTCAGTAGTCAATTGATTTGAAGATGCACCTTGCACGATGAGTTTAGCTTTTACACTATTCGCTCTTCTTAATCCAACCCGAAGATTGTTTCTGTGTGTTCCCCAATTACATGTATGACCGGTAATCTTTAGACACAGGTTTGGGTTTCTTTTTAGCATGTCACTAAGTTCTTTTATTTTATCGCTTTCTTCATGTATCTTTTTATTGGAATTCTTTGCAAAATAGATAGTGATTATTGATACTATATCTGGCTGCTGTTCTACTATCTTTTCTTTTTCAACAGGAACAGAAGGTTTGTTGACCGATTGTTCAATAGCTACTACCGCAACAGTTTCTTCTTTTTGAGGGGCAATCACTGAGTCTTTTTGTTGAATAATCTCTGACGGTTGAGTGATCATCGAAAGTTCATCGGCAATTCTGACTTCTTTTGTTTTGTTTATGCGAAAATAGATCCCTACTTTAATACCTACCGACACCGGGTTTACCTTCGTGGTTTGAGTGCTTGCCAACACACCATTGTACACACCATCGAGTTGGTAAATCTCTACCGATTTTGCCTTCAATGCATTGTTCAATCCGTAGTTGAAATAAGCTCCCAGATATAGGTCAATTTTGGGCGATAAGGCATATAGTCCGCCGATATCTGCTATTGCCATATATGATGGACGCAATGATAGTTTACCACTGTAACTATCCGTAGTTGTTGTAAATCCAAATTCAGGTAAGTTGCTTAGTTCCGCATTTAATCGGGAGTAATAACCGGTGGTGGTTATGCTGCCACCGGTTGTTTCATAGCTACTACTAATGGGAATAGATATCTTGCCACCGGCCGATCCTTGAAGACTTATTTTGTTGCTCAATGCATGTCGGTACTGCATGGTCAATGGAACATCCATAAACAAGGCTTGTTGTTTTTCCCGCCAGTTGTTGTAAACGGCACGAAACTCAAAGCTTTCTCCATCAATATCCACTTGCGGTATTGCCGATAAGTAGTTTACAGTAGACCGGGCATTGAACCATTGCAGTCCCAGTCCGGATTGTATTCCCCAGTGTTGAGTAAAGAAATAGTTGTATCCTGCATTTATCGTGTTTCCAAACCGCCCGCTTTGTGTTCCGTTTTGCAAATCGTACGAGAGGTTATGTAATCCACCTCCTACTGTAATATGCAGATAGTGTTGTTTTTCCTGAGCCTGGAGCATATTGAAAAAGAGAAAGCTCAGCGCTAATGTAAGTTGTTTTTTCATTTATAAATTTACTTAGTAATGTACATGCTTTGCAGTAACACTTTCTGGGTACCACAACGATTGCTGTTAGTTTGCAACAATGACTTTAAACAAAAATGATTGCCCGTCGGATGTGGTTACACGTCCGGAATACATACCATCAATTGTCGGAAGTTTGATTGTGTTTAGCTTTTCAACCTTAGTTGAATAGTACACTCGAATACCTTGTGATGAATATACGGATAGTTCAGCACCTGTCAAATCCAATTCCATAGCCGGATCAATAATTTCGACAGTGCAGGTTTGATTTGCTCCAACCAAACTAGGGTAGGCGGTTACCTTCTGAGTCAGAGGGATATTTAACACCTTAGGGTCTGTATAAAGTATTTCACCATCGATGGTGGTCGCCTGTACCGTATAGGTTCCAACCAATCCTTTCGGATCACGATAGAACTGTTTAGTGGCATCCTCTATCGCTATACCGTCTTTGTACCACTGATAAGCAATGAACACTTTGGTACTGTTATCTAAAACAAGCACCCTGTTATATTTTATGGCAATATAATCTGATGGAATATTGACAGTCAACACGAAAGCGTACGTAGTACTTTCTACACCAAATTCATTACGCATTTGCAAAGTGCCTTTGTACTTGCCGGCCCTTGTTCCTTTCGGTACGGTAATGGTAATACTTCCATCCGTACCTGTAGTAGATAAGGCTGTATAGCTGACATTCTGAATTCCTGCTGCCAATGCAGGTGTTTCAAAGGTTATCTTATATTGGGTTGGCCCTCCGATAACAACGTTATAGGATAAAACCAAGCCAGTGTTTGCAGGGTCTGGGGTTGGATTTGACAAAGGCTCCAACGTAATGGTACTTGAATATATCTGTGCTCCTGTGGCTACAAATTCAGCAGGAGCACTATAATTACCGGCAGCACTGCCGCCTAATGTGTACACCACCGTTATCGTTTTATTGGTTCCAACTGTGACATTATTATAACTTGCCGCAGCTGCAACGGTAACCTTACCCGCATCACTTGTAACAACACCCGATAAGATCCCTGCAGTTACTGCCGATACATTATTTCCATCGTATACCTTATTAAGCATTATGTTGGGTGCAGATATTGTCAGGGGTTTTGCAGTGATATTTCCATTGGCTGATATATAGCTGATGTCATAGTTACCCGTTGCATCTGAACTACCACTTTTTATGTTGAGTCCAGAAGCAGTTAGCACGTGCATTGTTCCAACGGTTGCATTATCGAACGCTTGTGTTGGAGCTACATGTATCACATCACCAGCAGCCAATGCACCTATTGTAGGAATAGTTGTAGAAACTGTCGTGCCGTTATAGGTTTTAGTATCGGCTAAGGCTGTTACGGTTACACCCAGTTTATTGATAGTTCCTGTAGCAGGTGTATAGCTGATATCATAATTGCCCGTTACAAGCATACTACCATTCTTTATGGAGAGTCCTGAGGCAGTCAGTACACGCGTTGTTCCAACGGTTGCATTATCAAATACCTGAACGGGAACTGTATTTACCACATCACCATTGACTAATGCATCATAAGTCGGAGTAACTGAAGAAGAATTGGTTCCATCATATATTTTTGTATCAACTATTGCACTCACATTTATAGCACGTTTTCCTATAGTCAGATTTGCACCGACAAAGGTTTCATCATAATTGCTACCATAGGTGTACGTTCCTTTGCTGATCGCGTAATCCGCTACTGTTTCACCCGTAGCACGAACCAACGAACCGGTTGCATGATCACCCGTTACAATTGTTCCCGAAGTGACCTGTGCGGTTATCATTGGATCGGTATTGCCATAGGTTTTTGTTTTTGCATCGGCAGTAATGGTAATGGCACGTTTGCCAATAGTCAGATTTGCCCCGATAAAGGTTTCATCATAATTGCTACCATAGGTGTACGTTCCTTTGCTTATCGCGTAATCCGCTACAGTTTCACCCGTAGCACGAGCCAACGAACCGGTTGCATGATCACCCGTTACAATTGTTCCCGAAGTAACCTGTGCGGTTAGCATTGGGTCGGTATTGCCATAGGTTTTTGTTTTTGCATCGGCGGTAATGGTAATGGCACGTTTGCCAATAGCCAGATTTGCTCCCATATAGGTTTCATTATAATTGCTTCCATAGGTATATGTCCCTTTGCTAATGGCGTAATCCGCTACAGTTTCACCGGCTGCACGAACCAATGAACCTGTTGCAACATCACCCGTTACAATTGTTCCCGAAGTTACCTGTGCGGTTAGCGTTGGGTCGGTATTGCCATAAGTTTTTGTTTTTAGATCGGCAGTAAGGTTAATGGCACGTTTGTTCACAATGAGTTGTTGGGTAACATCCGGTGCAGCATTGTAAGTTGTGTTTCCTGCTTGTTTAGCCGTAATATTTGTTGTTCCGGCGCCTACAATATGAATCTGGCCTGAAACAATTGTTGCTACAGCTTCATTTGAACTGGAATACGTAATAGGATTAATTCCGGATGTAGCAGAAGTTGCTCCCGGATTATAATCTGCATCACCATAGGTTTTATTATCCAATGCTCCGAAAGAAATGGTTTGAGAAGTAGACTGTGTTGTAAAGCTTACATCAGTGCCATAAACGGTACCCGTGCTATTTGTAGCATACGCCCTTACATGATAAAGGGTATTGGGTATCAAACCGGTAATTGGAGCAACGAAAGCTCCAGTAACAGAGACTCCACCTCTATTCGCCACAGTATTATCGATAATCGTAGGATTTGCACTTGTTCCCCAGCAAACACCATGCGAACCAGCATTGGGAACACCTAACCCGGTAATATTTCCATTACCTGTAGCTGTTGTCTCAGTTATGCCAGTGACTGCCTGGGTAGTTACTGTCGGAGCTGTGGGAGAAGTAATTTGGCTCATAAAGCAGGGGTACCCATTGTTCAGTGTGCTGCTGATGGCCCAAATATTGGTGGTGCCGTTAGCAGTTTCGCCGACAAAGTCCCAGCCGGTAAAAGTGCTTTGCATTTTCATCTCGGCGGTAGTTTTTGGTGTACCCTTACCTGTGTCACTTTGCCCGGAGGTGTTTTTATCATAAAAACAGTTGGCAATAGTGGAATTCATATTAAAACTTACCAGGCCTGCTGCATTTGATGTTGCGGTAACGTTACATGTGGAATAGCTATTCGTAATGCCGGAACTTTGATTCGCCCCCGCCAATCCGCCAACATAATCTGTTCCGGAAACCTCACCTGTGCAATAACAGTCACTTATAGAAGAAGTAAGGGTGCTATTATACCCCATATACCCTACCAAACTACCAACATTATTCTGACCTATAACCGAGCAATCGAGTAGAGCAATATTTTTAAGTATTGAATTAGCAGTCACTCCGAAGAGACCAACATTATATTCGTCAGAACGATTAATGGTCAAACCGGTAATGGTATGATATTGTCCGTTGTAGCTGCCAGTAAACTTAGTTGTGGCATTACCAATGGGCGAAAAACCTTTGCTAATATTCCATGTGGACGTTATGGAGGCATCAATGTTGGCAGTCTGGACAAAAGAGCTATTCCATATATCGCTGTGTTCCGACACCCATTTGAGATCTGCAAGTGTTGCGATCTGGTAAGGATCTTCCGGAGTACCATTTCCTGCAAAGAACGGAGCCGTAAAGCTCTTACCCAATCCGTTGGTTGTTCCCCCTGCATTTACACCAACTACCCTATAATAATAAGTGACCCCCGCCGTTAATCCAGTAATTGCTTTGCTTACCGGGGTAGCTGCACTGCCCGTAACCGGACTTTGATCAGCTGTAACGATTGTTCCGTAACTGGTTGTCAAACCATATTCGAACGTTACAGCTGTGCTGGCATTGTTTGCATTTACGCTACCGTTAAGCGTAGCCCCTGTTGAAGTAACGCTGGTTGCGGCATTAGTGGTTACCGTTGGAGCAGTCACATACGTAAACTGATCAGAAGTACTCGTAGCACTCGTTCCCCCGGCAGTTGTAACTGTAATATCTACAACTCCTGGTGATCTTGCGGGAGCAGTTGCTGTAATCTGTGTAGCTGAGTTAACCGTAAAGTTGGTGGCATTGGTTGAGCCAAATTTCACGGCAGTAGCAGCTGTTAGGTTGGTTCCGGTAATGACAACCGATGTACTTCCCGCTGTTGATCCACTTGTAGGCGATATAGCTGTTATAGTTGGTGTAGCAACATACGTAAATTGGTCAGCACTACTTGTTGCACTTGTTCCATCTGCGGTAGTTACCCTCACATCTACTGTGCCGGTTCCGGCAGGAGCGGCAGCTGTAATTTGTGTATCTGAATTAACGGTATAAGATGTAGCAGCCGTTGTGCCAAATTTCACGGCTGTAGCGCCTGTAAAGTTGGCTCCGGTAATAGTAACCGTTGTTCCACCTAATGTTGAGCCTGATGTGGGTGAAATGCTTGTAATGTTAGGAAGGGCTTTTAATGTAATATTTACTCTAAATTTCCCATACTTATTATCTGTAAATAATACGATGTAGTAGGCTCCCGGAGTTAAAGTAGTAGTTGTTCCGTTACCAGCTGCCATGTATTTCTTGGAACTTAAACTTGCGTCGTAGCTTGTCGAAACCAGAAATGCAAATTCATTTGTTGCAATTTCATTTGATGAAGCAGATAAAGTAATTGTACCACTTTTAGGAAGAGTTACCTTATATCCTTTCGAAGGATATGATTTAATAGTACTAGCACTAGCAAGGTACATTGATGGCGCCAATGTAGAAGAAGACATATCTACATCATCCGTAGGGGCAAAAGGAAGAGTAATTTGGTCGTAAAATGATTCTGTTGGAACAGTTGCAACAGTAGTAAATGTAAGGTCTGTCCCATTAGTTGTTCCGCCGACATTAACTCCATTCACCCTGTAATGATAAGTGGTACCCGCCGTTAATCCTGTAATTGTTTTGCTTACCGGGGTAGCTGTACCGCCCGTAACCGGACTTTGAGCAGCAGTAACACTTGTTCCGTAACTGGTTGTCAAACCATATTCGAACGTTACAGTAGTACTGGCATTGTTTGCATTGATACTTCCATTGAGGGTAGCCCCTGCCGAAGTAATGCTTGTAGCTGCATTGGTGGTTACTGTTGGAGCAGCCACATACGTAAACTTATCGTTTATATTGGTTGTACTTGTTCCGTTTGGAGTTGTAACAGTAATATCTACAGTTCCTGCCGATCCTGCCGGAGCTGTTGCTGTGATTTGTGTTGCAGAGTTAACCGTGAAACCTGTTGCATTTGTACCGCCAAACATAACGGCAGTAGCAGCTGTTAGGTCTGTTCCGGTTATTGTTACTGATGTGGGACCTGTTGTAGGTCCATTGATCGGCGAAATACCTGTTACAGTTGGATTAGGAACTAAAGTTGTAAAGCTCATATCACCACCATTGGTTGTTCCCTCTGAATTTACTCCTATTACCCTGTAGCGATAAGTGGTATTAGGGGTTAAGCCGGTAAGCGTATAGCTTACTGTGGTAGCAGTTTTACCAGTAACCGGACTTTGTGATGCCGTTACGCTAGTGCCGTAACTGGTACTCGTCCCATATTCGAACGTTACGGCTGTACTGGCATTATTTGCATTTACAGTACCATTCAGTATTGCTCCGGCACTAGTGATAGAACTTGCTGCCGTGCTAGTTGCAGCAGGAGCAATAGCTAAATCATCAATAATAGTAATAAAATTTTTCCATTGCGCAGCGGCAGCATACAAGGCTTTTGTCCCAGCCGGCACATGCAATGTACAAGTAGTTGTTGATATCAAGTAAAATACAGCGGATCCTAATGTTATCGAGCTTGGATCATTTCCATATGCTTTTATAGATTTAATATTAGTACTATGACTAAAAGCGGAAGGTCCAATATAAGTTACTGACGATGGAATAGTCAAATCGGTGAGCTTGTCACAATAAAAGAAAGCAGCATCCCCAATAGATGTTACTGATGATGGAATAATTAACGAACCGGTGAGGCCACAATACTGAAAAGCAAAATTTCCAATGGCAGTAGTTGACGAAGGCATACTAATGTTTGTCAGACTCAATATACTTTTAAAAGCTTCCTCAGGAATTTCATTGGCAGGATAAGAAGTAAAGCTTGTAAGCGTACCGTCAGTTCCTGTATGCGCCGCTATTGTAGCTCCACTTAAGTCCAGCGTGACCAGTGGCATGTTATCGCGCATAGTCACAAAGTCGCGGGCATCGATGATGCCGGTAACGGTGAGGTCAGTAACGGTGTTTAAATAGGCATTTGCATCAGTAGTTAAATTGCCGGCTGTAGTATTTACCGTATGGCTTTCGGTAGCCTTCATTACAAAAAAGAGACATGAAAAAAGGAAAAGAGTAAGAATTTTCTTCATATGTAATTGTTTTTATGCTTTCTACGTAATAGTTGTGTTTTATATTGGAGGTAATTAACTGTCAAGTATAAGTCTTGCCGTCATGCTTTCACCAGTTTCTTTTCCACCATGCCGGTAGCGGTTATAATCCGGGCTATGTAGATGCCTTTGCGCAATGAACTTGTGGATACAAGCTCCCGATCCGTTATCGTTTGCTTTTCCCCGTCCCCACGGATATACTCCCTTATTTCAAATGTACAAAAGGGATTGCCTGCCGCTGGTTTAACATCCCCCCGATAGCTATCGGGGCTATCGGGTTGTAATCCGCAAAAGTGTTATATTCAACCAATTGTCACTCTATAAAGCCTTTTATCCCGATAATTCCCGGAAACCAATCAGTCGCTGAAAACGGTAATTGTGATCGCATAATTATAAATTACGAATTATGAATTGAATCGTACGCCTTCCATACGATTTTTCATTTCCATAACATTGTGAATTTTAACTTTGCAAAGATAAAAAATGTTTTTTAATATTTGTACATATTGGATTTCAAATTCCTATAATACAGAAGCTAGGTTAATATCCCAATAGCTATCGGAATGTTAACCCAGCCACTGGCAATTCCCTTTCCTAATTTAATGAAGGGTATATCCGGAAAGACACTTTTGTGCCTGTCGATGAATCTGTTGGCACGGAATCGGGGTTTGTATTTATAAAAAAGGCTGCCTGAAAATCAGACAGCCTTGAGTTTATAGTTTTTTTTGAACGAAGAAACGAACTATTCGCTCAAAAAAACATACCGGGTAACAACGAGCACAAAGAGCAGGTACATCATCCAGTGCACTTTTTTACCTTTTCCGGTTACCACTTTCAGCAAGGTGTAGGCAATGATACCTCCGGCAATACCGTTGGCAATGCTGTAGGTGAGTGGCATCAGGATAAAGGTAAGGAATGCGGGGAAGCTTTCGGTAAAGTCGCTGAAGTCGATATCAAGAACCGATGAAGCCATCAACACCCCGACGATAATCAGAGCGGGAGCAGTGGCAGCACTTGGTATAATCCCTGCCAACGGTGCGAGTACCAGTGCCAAGAGGAACAATACACCGGTGGTAACAGCAGTAAGGCCTGTACGACCACCTTCGCCAATACCGGCAGCACTTTCCACATAGGTGGTTACCGTACTGGTTCCCATCAATGCACCAAACGATACCCCAATGGCATCCACCAACATGGCTTTCCCGATTTTAGGCGAGTTGCCTTCTTTATCGATCAGGCCGGCTTTGGTGGCTGTCCCCACCAGCGTCCCGAAGGTATCGAACAACTCGACAAAGGTAAAGGTGAAAATCACTGTCCAGATTCCCATATTCAGTGCACCCTTAATGTCGAGCGCCCCAACGGCCAGATGGTGGAAATCGGGCAGGCTGAAGATGGTGAAATTAGCCGGAATAACCGTTACGCCCATCGGGATACCGATCAGGGTCGAAGCGACAATGCTGATAAGCAATGACCCTTTTACTTTCAATGCCATTAAGATAGCAGCCAGTCCCAGTCCGATAAGGCAAAGCACCATGGACGGATTGGAAAAGCTTCCCATACCGATATTCCATTCAAAGAATTTCAATGTGGTAGGGGCTACACTTTTGCTTAAGGCTTCGAGGGTGGGAGGGATGACCTTGGCCGTTACCACCATGATTTCGGACAGCTTGAATCCGATAATGGTAATAAACAACCCGATACCCACGGTGATTGCACTTTTAAGCGAAGTAGGAACAGCCACCACCAGGATCTGACGGACTTTGGTGACGGTAAGCAGTATAAAGATCAGGCCTGAAATAAATACTGCCCCTAAAGCCGATTGCCAGGGCATGCCCACTCCGGCCAGTGCCACGGTGGCGAACAAGGCATTCAGTCCCATACCGGGAGCCAATGCCATAGGGAAATTGGCAACAAGGCCCATGGCGATGGTTACAAATCCGGCTGAAATGGCCGTTGCAAAGAATACGGCATTTTTATCCATTCCGGTAACACCCAGTATGTTCGGGTTCAGGAACAGAATATACGCCATGGTCATAAAGGTAGTGATCCCGGCTATGATTTCAGTGCGTACCGATGTGTTGTTTGCCTTGAGTTTAAATATTTTATCTAACATAATCGTATCGTTTTAATGATTTAAAAATTCCATTTGGCTCCTACTTTCGGGCTTACTTTTAGTCCGTTTACCGTACTAAAGTTGGTGGCTACCTGTACTTCGCCACCCAACGACAGGTTGGAGGTCACATTATACCAGAACTGAGGTTCGGTGATAAAAACAAAATCCGTTTTAGAAGGAGTGATCACTTCATTATTCCCGTTGGTAAAGTTCAGGTTGTCTTCGCGCCAGAAATCGGCAAAGCCCGATACGGTAAGTTTCTTATCGAAATAATTCAGGTTCCATACACCGGTGAGCTGGAATGAAGCCGGGTTTTTGTCCTGGATATATTTATACAGCACTTTGAAGTTTAACGTTTTTGAAAAAGTATCGTTGTGCCATCCGTAGTCGACGCCAGCCAGCCAGGCGTTGTTGATAGGAAGATAGGAGTTGCCAACCGACAATAATCCGCCATTGTATTCTACATGTGCACTCAACGGTCCATTCCAGAATTTGAGGCACCGTGCAATTTCGGTATAAGCCAGCGAAGGATAATGCTGTGTTCCTCCGTTGTAATACATGTCCACAAACAGGTACGTATTTCCCCATTTGTCAGGTTTAAACATTTCGACCGTGGTAGTGAGGTAGTTGCGGCCTTTTCCTAAATCGTACAAAACCTGTAGGTTTGTTTGTGCAACCGATGCCAGCGACACCATCAAAAACAACGTAAAAGCAATTTTTCTCATAAAATGTGTAGTGTTATAAATTAAATAATGGATAATTTTCTGAAAGATTTAGTAAAACCACGGATGCCTCATCCCGGATTATTTTGTGTCCGGGCTGATATGAAATACAGGTATTCATCTGGTATGCAGACGAACAGGTGCAAAAGGAACATGATTTTATTTGCGGCAAAGGTACGGATTATAAATGATTATCCATCATGTGATTAAGTGTTAAATACGGGAAGGAAAATACTTAAATCCAATCGAAATAAATGGGATTAATTATTCCAAGCTCCTACTTAAACTCAATCATATATTCAGTCAGGCTTTTGGTGGAGGGAATCCCAATCTTTTTACGGACACGGTAGCGGCCTACTTCAACCCCTTTGAGGGTGATGTTCATCAGATGGGCAATATCTTTGCTGGAGAGGTTGAGGCGCAGGTATGCACAGAATCTCAGGTCGTTGGAGGTAAGTTCCGGGAATTGGGTGTGCAGGTTGCGGAAGAAGTTTTCGTGTATACGATCGAAGTTTGTCTGGAAGATAGCCCAGTCGTCCTCGGAGGATAGGTTTTCATCCAGCAGACGGATCAGCTTATCGTAGTATTTATTCGGATATTGCGATCCTAAGGCATTCTTTTGAACGATCACTTCTTCCTTGATGGAGACCAGAATTTCATTCTTCTTGATAATAGTCATGGTGGATACTGCCAGTTCT
>Ga0302209_10001001_pt1 | contig 12663 bp, 9 predicted proteins | sample II_Fen_E3_1_FD_194574 | JGI IMG/M metagenome (GOLD analysis project Ga0302209, IMG submission 194574) | Peat permafrost microbial communities from Stordalen Mire near Abisko, Sweden - II_Fen_E3_1 | ecosystem: Environmental > Terrestrial > Soil > Wetlands > Permafrost | place: Sweden: Abisko...
CACATAACATTTGGCGAAGTTCAGGTTCAAAAGAAACTAAAAAATTGTATAGAGACTATGGATTGGACTCGTTGATTGGCAATAAAGAAAAACTGAAAAAAGAAAATAATCCATTGGTATTTTTTCTTGGTTTGTTTGACACGATCGAACCCATAAAATTTTTTGGACAGCCTGACATTTTAAAAGAAATAAGTATAAGCAATGATGATAAGATCATTATTATTAATTTTTTATCTGAAATAGAACGTAAGGATGCGTGGGTTAATAAAATAAAGACATTGTCAGAGTGGCTTAATGTTAATGTTGATGTTGATGTTAAAGAAAGTGAAAGTAAAATAGAAATAGGCATCTTATGAATCAATTATTAAAACGTGCCTTTTCATAATATAGCCATATGATGATGTTGCTGTGGCAACTATACTATGAAATTGTAAATGTTATATCAAATGTATGTGTCCCTGAATGGCATTTTCCATCTTTTCCGGAGCTATACCTATGTATCTTTGAGTAATGACAGCACTGCTGTGCTGCAGCAGATTCTGTACGAGAATAATATCATGGTCATTATTATTATAAATATCCGTGGCATAGTATTTCCGGAAACTGTGAGTACCTATATTATCATAACCAAGATAATCAGCAACTTTTCGCAGATACTTCTGTATGGTCCGTTCGGTAAGAGGGAAAATAATTTCAGCTGCCAGGATGTGGTTTTTCAAGCAGAAATTTTCTACATACTGATAGATCTGAAAGGGGACGGTAAACGTCCTCTTTTTTTGTGATTTCTTTTCCGTGATATCCAGCCGGTACCTGGATCCATCGCTGATGATGTCATTCAGATGAAGATTTAAAACATCCTCGATCCGGAGACCCAAGTTTGCCTCCAGGACAAGCGCAGTTGCTATCCGCGGGTTTGCTCTGAAACCGGATCCACCATGTAGCATAGTATTTATGATTTCTTTATATTGTTCCTGTGTGAGTGCGACAGTTGTTTTATTGGCCATATAATACCTCTGGTTCGTATTTTACTTTACAAAAAGTTCGTATGTAATGCCATTATATCACAGAATGTCATAAAAGCACAAAAAAATAGTACGTATAATAGTTATTATACGTACTATTTTTTTGCTGATTAATGATTTTTCATTTGTGACATATAAGAAAAATTAACAATTTTATGTAATTACATTTTATCTAATTTTTCTCTTAATTTACGTTTAAGATCATTTGAAATTGGGTATTTTTTGATTTTTTGCAAAATACTTTCTTTTGTTTCGCCTCTTTCATAAAGCTCTTTAACAACAGCTACAAATATTGAATCAACTCCATACTTTGTGACACCTTCAACTACAAGAGCAATTATCCCAAGAGAAGCGATGCCTCCTAGTATTCCAAATGGACCAAGTGCTGCTAAAGCTGCCGTGATTGCTGCTGCACCTCCTAACCCTGTTGCTCCCATGGCAACTAATAAAACCAATCCTGGTATTCCCAATGCTGCAAGTTTTGAAACAACCTTTTCCATAATTATACCTCCATAATTTAATCTTATTTTTTATTTCATTGTTTACATGTTCTATTATCTAAAACTTGAAATATCTGTTTTTTGATTTTTGAGTTCACCATTTCTTTTATATCAAATTCATTTTTCTTTATCGTTTTTTAATATTTTATTAAGCCATGTACCTGCAACAGCTCCACTAATTGCACCTCCAATAATACCAAACGGACCAAGTGTGAGACCAACGCCCCCAAGTATCGCGGTTGATGTGGAGATGCCGGAGAGCAGACCACCGAAGATGGAAGCCAATGTTGCACCTGTCACTCCACCTGCTGCAGAAATAGAAACCGTGTGGATTGCTTCTTTTACTTTTAAATAATCTTCTTCCTCCAACACATCACCGTTGTCTAACAGAATTGTAATAACCTGTGGCAGTACTGTATTTTCTTTGTTTGTCTCAATTTCATGATCCAGAATGGCACGTATGGCTATATACTGTGTGAGGTTCATAGGAGATTTTCCATTTTCTAAATTAGATATCGTTTGTTTTGTAACCCCAATTTTGTTAGCGAGCTGCTCAGCAGTCCATCCTGCTATTTTTCTTATGGCGGCAAGGTTTTGTTGAAGAAGTAGTACTTGAGAATCTTTATTTTTAATATTTCGTTTCATAATATTCCTCCTAACAAAAACATAATATCAAAAAAATATAACTTTGTCAATAATTTTATACTTAATAAAATTATTTTACTTCAGTAAAATTTATGGAAAATAAAAAGCCTACGGGAGTAAAGTTATTACTACAGCCGTAGGCACTTAAGCACATATTAAATTTTTTCTAACGTTACGTCTAAACAGAGCAATATCCAGTGACTTTAGGCGCAGTAATAGATTCACATATAATCAAATCCAAAATTTCCATTAGATATGGGTAGGTACTCTGTCGACTGGTTTTTATATATTATACATCGATATATGTTTCTGTCAGGAACCATCTATGTTGAAAAACATATTATCACTGAAAATCAGAAATCACTGTTACATGCATTACAATGCCATCGATCAATTTTAAATATTGAATGTTCCTAATCATTATTAGACAAATCAATTTGACGCATAGTTTTTTCTATTAGATTTATTTCATGATCTGAAAGTTCATAATAATCATATAACTTCTGATCATCCCACTTCATTGTAAAATCAAAAAGTGGTACAAATACAAAATTTGATTTTGATAAATGAACAGATGAAAATGTAGTTCGTAACATATAGCGGGCAAATTTTCCAACAAGGTAATTTAGAAAATTTTTTGCTTCAAGTTCTGTATCAAAAAAGCCTACATTTAAGTAAGAAAAAGTATCTACTTGACCTGGCTTTAGTATTTGAGGTCCTGATATAGATCTATATCCATTTTCTGGTAGTACACCTGTTTCACCTCCCTGAGTAATCATAATTGATATTTTGACTTTATATTTATCAATAAGATCTGCATTTTTCTTTATTCTTTTACGTTCAATATAGCTAAAGTCTTGACTATTAAATCCTACACTATGAAGTAATTCGACATCTCCCTCTTTGTGAGTTGTATGTCCTTTTTCTTTAGATGGAATACCAAAAGTATCAAGCGGAGAAACTATTTGATCCATAAATTTTTTTGTCTTTTTTAATACTTTTTCAATAATTGGAATAGCTTTATTACTACGAACTAACATACCATTAAATTGATCTAACGATCGTATCAACGTGTCTCGTTCATTTGAAACAATATTTGTGATTTCACAATTTCCAGTCTGCTCCTTGCTCCAAAGAAAATAGCAAAGCCCCCCGGCAATTTCAACTGTTGGAAAGCACTCTCTTGCGTTATAAAAATCAACAAGTTTTATCAAGTGCTTGTCATGTATCATTTCTTCTCTAAAATCATTTAAATTCATTCCACCGTTATACCATCGAGCAGGAATAATCATTGATATATAGGAAGGGTTTAACATTTTTGCCTGTTGAACAAACAGATGAAATATAGGTTTTGCTTGTTTTGCTGCTTTTCCATTATCTATTCCTCCATTTGTAGTTGACTGGTATGGTGGATTGCCTACAATCGCATCAAATTTCATATATGTCCCCCCTTTTCTCCAATAATTAGCATTAGAAACCTTATCAACAAAAAGGTGTCCCTTGTTAGTCATTTTATTTGTTAAGTCCTTAAAAGAATGTGCATTTATTGTTGTGCCAGAATATCCGACTAAAGTCCTCCTTGTAATTGCTTTTGCCATTGGTGTTTTACATATCACATAGATATTTTCAGTAACTATATTAAACCAGACAGCATTGAGTTGTTTTGTGTTTGACACAGTACATTTACTCTGTTCACGGAATATACTATATGCCATATAAAGCGGATATAGTCCTGTTTTGGAATTGATTTCAAGAATCCGTGTGTCTTTTTTACCATATACATCTTTTGTGACTTGTCCACGATCTACAAATCTTGGCATATTTATTGTTTCATTATGTGCTTCATCAAAGAAGTCCCATCCTCCAAGGCAATCACTCATATGCATATTTACTACTCGCCACGGAGTAAGAACAGTTTCTTTATCTGGATTTTTGAAGTAAGAAAACAGACTTGCTATTTTCTTTACTCTTTCTGTTGGATCCAACATATCTGCTTCACGCGCTATGTTTCGTATTCTTCTTCCTGCAGCAATAAAAACCTCTTCATCATAATATTTTTTAAATTCATTAAACTTTTCTTTTGTCACACCAATAGGCATAAATTCCTTCCATGATGAGTCATCTACCATATTAATAAATTTAGCCAAGTCAATTTCTTCATCATACGGAATGTCAGCGCCATATATAAGTAATGGCATACGAATAGAGATACCACGCAGGATGGATATGGCATCGTTTCGTAGATTTTTCATTTTCTTTAACTCTTCTAACCGGGCTTTTTCTTCAAGGGTAAGTTCTTTTTTGGGCTTTTTCTTTAACCTTTCTGATTCTTCATATTCTTCATCCGTCAGACCCTGATGATTTACTGTAATATCATTCTGCTTTGGAGCAGCTATTGAAGTTCCTATTATTCCCCTTAATTCATCAAATTTTTTAATATCTACAGCCTGTAATTTGAGAAGTTCGTCATTATACAAATTATTGTCATCAAATCCATTCCGTACGACTTTATCTGCATATGCTTTTTTCAACTGCTGCAGCAATTTGGTTGCACTGTATTCTTTCATTTCAGATCCGGAAACAGATATAACCGGACAGTAATTTAAAAATTTTCCTATTGCGGCTACATCACCGATTTTGGTTTTTCCAGCCTTGGAAGATATTGATACAGCACTTGATACCATCTTTAATGTACGGTCAGGGGCAAAGTCAAATACATAGCTTGTTTCTTTTATTTTTCCGTTTTCATTGCATGGAGACTGTACTCTGAAAATAGTCTGCAGATAATTTGCGGCAGACGTAGAATAAGTCCCAGCAAGCATAAATACCGCCGTCCATTCCTTTATAGTGACTCCAGTAGTTAATTTTCCACAGGAAAGTGTTATGGTATAGTTTCCTATTCCGGCCTCTTTTATTGCCTTATGAACCTTAGTAAGTGCTTCTTCTGACTTTTCTTCTTCATCTTTTTTTCCTGCCACATTTACAATTTTAAACATACCATTGCCGAAGATTGGATGACGCAGCATTAGCTTTTTCAATGCTTTTGCCTCTTTTATGCCAGGAACCATCCAGAGAGAATGTTTAAAAAGATTACGGTATTCTTCGCGGGAAAATGGATATCCACTTGTAGTATCTTCTTTTGTCATTAGATTTAAAAAACTCTTTACATCATTTTCATGAACAAAATCGCCAATGGATGATGCCACAGGCATATTGGCATAATCTTTTTCATATTCGCCAGTCCATGTTCGGAAAAATTCGTGAAAATTAAATGCCTTGTCTTCAAAAGTTATATAATTGCTGTTTGCAAGGATATTTCCCAGATCATAGGTATAAATTCTGAGTCCTGGCAGTTCCTCATATGGATTTGAATCGCCAAAATGCAATTTGTCCCATTCTGACTTACATTCCTGCTCCATAATATAATCCCATGTATAAATAGAATTTTCGTCATAATCAGTCAGTATATTAAACGGAGTACCAGATAAGGCAAGGTATTTTGTGCCGGAACCTTCTTTCACTACTGCTTTAACGGTATCTTCACCAAGTTCTGTTGTTGTGCCTTCATGTGCCTCATCTACGATGACGCAATCCCATTGTATTGTGAAAACATTATCGTTTTTATCAAATTTTCCTCCTACCTGTACTGATCCACGGAGATCTTGCACAGATGCAAAATAAATAAAATCTTTACCTGTTTGAATCAATTGTTCTACAGTATAACCGGTGGATTTTGAACCATAAATATAATTTTTACTTTCTGAAAATATTTTTGTAAAATCCTCATACCATCCAGCATCTACAACTGGACGGTGAGTCATAATTATAGTTTTATGAAATTTGCATTGTTTTACTACTTCAAGTGATACAAAAGTTTTTCCATATCTCATTTTTGCATTTATTAAAAACCTGTCGGCTGTTTTAAAATGTTTTACAATACTAGCAATACATTCAGATTGCTCTGGTCTGAAAATAACTGGTGCTTGTTTTACAACATCTGTATTACTTAGATTTGAATAATTATGTTTTACAGCGTCTATAGCTTTTTTTGCTGTTTCAACAGTTACTGGAAACCATTCTTTTCCCGTGGTATCACCAATTGTTATGTTATAGATACCAGAATTTTTTAAAACATCATGTACATTGTGATCCCTGAATGCTTTTAATGATACGGATCCGTCAGAATTATTGATATTCCTGATAGCAAGTTCTGTATGTAATAATTTTACAGTAGCTCCAACCGTATTTGAATATGCTTTAATTCGTTCCAATGCCGCCTGATTTAATTTTCTGCAGTCTGGCGGCAATACATCGATTGTTTCATCTGTCTTTATTGTTGCATCGCCTATTTTTACCAGGCCTTTATGAAATTCATCATCTACAGTAAAGACATATATAATCTTGTATTCAAAAGCATTTTTGAAGTTGTTATTCATGATATCAGTTTCCTTTCATCATGGTTCTAAACTCTATGCTACAATTTGCTCTCCAGTCAAATATCCGGCATGAAGTAGGGTTTCCTCCTTCTTGCTCTTCTGTCCCAAATATTGATAATTGTATATATTCAGGCTTACGCCTGCTATAAGGAGCAGTCATTGTTATCCCATCCATCTGCCATATATTCCAAGAAACAATATTTGCTATTTTTTTTTGTTGCAGGAGTGTTGGCTCATGTCCAAATTTCTCATACATGTTGTCGCAATAGGTATAAAGAAGATTTTCTCTTGCAAGTAGAACATTATCTCCCTGAAATTCGTATCCATATACACTCTGAAAAGCTCTTAGTATCCATAATTCCCACTCTATCTCATTATCAACATTTTCATTAATTACACGCATTTTACGGTCCAATAATCCGACGCGTTCTTTAATTTCAATAGCATTTCCCGTTACAGCATCATACCTTGTTACAAGGTATGGCGCCTCTCCACAGCTGATTTCTAATTGCTTTAGATCTACATATTTTTGCCAAGTTTTGTCTGGTGTGAACGCTATCTTTTCTGTAGTCGTAAGCCAAGAGGTTCTATCAGTACAATTAAAGACGTCAGACTTTTCAAACCATGCATCATCTAACAAATTATTCTGCTCATTTACAATCCAGGTAGGCGTAAATACTTCGGCCTTGTCTCTGGTTCGTTTTGTCTGTTCTTTCTGAGATTTTGAAACTCTTGGCTGAACAACATTAGTAAAATCACCAATAATCATTTCAGGAAATATTTCCTGATCTGCAGCATATGTGCTACCCATATAACAGTAATTATCTGTAGCCCATTTGATATATTTCCCCGTAGATTTATCTTTTAACAATATTTTCAATAGATCTAAACTTCTATTAGCAATATGTTGCTCTATGATGTCTATTTTTTCCATCACCTACTCCATTAAAAAATTTTTTAAATAAAAAGCTAAGTCTTAAATAAATTTCTGCTTTATTATATATCTTTAAATGTCCGATAAACCTTTTTCATATTAAATGTTTTTTGATTTCAAACATTTTTCAAAAGAAACGTGTTTGAGTGCTGCAAAATTCTCACCTATATAATATTCTACTAATAATTCTTTAAATTCGCTTATTTCTTTTCTGATATAACAATAGATCCCTTTCCATGTTCTATTACAACTTGTTCTATCAATATTGTATAAATTTAAAGATCTATTCCAATTATAGTATTTTAAAAATTTTATAGCTATTGATTCTAATTTATATATTTCAAAAAAATTTTTGTCATTTAGAGCAACATTTTTCTGAATTATACATTTAAAACTATACCTATTTCAAACAGCTCTTATTCAAATCATTTCCGGAAAATTTGTTACATAGTGACTACTTTAACTACAATTTAAAGTTTTTCCAAATTTAACTTTACACATTTTCTTTTCAATTATAATAGCCTGTTTATTTTTAATCATTCTTTACTTCATTTTGTTTTTTCATCCATTTTACATTGATTTTATATGTTTTAAAATCATTTAATATAGTTCAAACTACTATTTTTCTGTACTTTCTTTTAATATTGAATTTATATAGTACGTCATATTCCCTGCAGTTTTTTCTTCACTGGCTGCCTTTAATTTTTCATATATTTCCACTGGAACAGCTACATTAATCATTTGGAAGTGTGTCCCTTTTTCTCCCCTTTTATTAGGCCTTCCACCAGCATGCTTTTCTTCTTTTTTTTCTTTTACATTTTTTGGAACCTTTGTTGTAGATTTCTTTTCTGATTCTGTTCTTTTGTTATCTTTTTCAATGCTTTTTTTTTCTGAAGTATCATTGATTTCTGAGGTTATAGTCTGTTCTGTAGTAATCTGTTTTTGGGGCATAGAGACTTTTCCTATCGTTTCAAACATTCCAAGCGCACCTTTATTTTCTGTTCTCTTAGCCATTATTTGCCACCTCCATGATTTCTTTTGTGACATTAACATAATCAATAGCTGCATTACTCATGCTATAATTTTCAAACAGAGATCTGTTGGCTTTTATTACACTTCCATCTTCCTTTATTATATCTCTCAAGCTCTGAACTTTTTTAACATCCTGGCTTATTCTTACCGGCGTGTTAAAAACCTTAAAGCCTTTTTCTTTTCCTACTTCTGGCAAAATTTCATGAATATCTTTATCTAAACTATTTCGAGCATCATATACATTTAAAAGTACACCATAGATCTTAAGGTTATTATTTAATTCTTCTACAACTTCATTTATAGTGTCGACTAAAAGGCCAAGACCATCAACCGCATACTGTTCCGCCTTAATTGGTATAACACATCCATTTGCCGCTGTAAGTGCATTTATCATATATATTCCAAGATTTGGCGGTGTATCAATAATTACATAATCATATTCCTCTTCTACCGTTTTTAGCTGCTTTTTTAAGAGATTTTCTCTTGCTTTTTGACTATCAAAATATTTTTCTTCCTGTGATAAAATTCCATCACCGGCAATAATGTCTCCCAATGGAGTGTGTTGTATGGCTTCTTTTGTTTCACAATCCTTCTTTAAAACATCTACTATTGTATTGACACCGTCTATTGCTGCACCATATGTACTTGTAGAGTTATGCTGCGGATCCAAATCAATAAATAATACTTTAAATCCAAAGTGCTTTAATGCATCCGCTACATTTATAGAAGTTGTCGTTTTTCCCACTCCACCTTTTTGATTTGCAATTGCTATTTTTACTGCCATAAATTCCTCCATATATATATTAAACCTCTTTTTAATATATATTACTATTTTATAATACTTTTTACAACTTCTTTACAAATAAAAATAGTACATAGTAGTTTAAAATACATTAAACCACTATGTACTATTTTTATTTGTTATAATATTCGTAATCAAACATACTTATCTGCCCTTCAATTTGATTATTTGCTCTAAAACTCGCTTCTAATTGCCCCCAAGTATCACGTTGTTTTATATCGAATTTAACTTGTAAAACTTTTTTTCCTTTCGTAATTGGTTGCCATTCCACCTCAAGATCTGTAAATTCATTTATTTCTCTAACCGCAACTTCAATTACTTTTTTTCTAAAATCCTTAAAATTAACATAATTATTAGCCCCGAGTTTTGACTTTAAATCATCAATATCAAAGGTATGACTTTTGACAAATGCATAGCTTTTGAGTAACTCATAAATTCTAAAACTGTAACTGCTTTTCATAGGCAATGTTGACAGCAGCGAATATTGTGTATAATTATCAAATATTCCTATTACATATTTTTGGATATCCTCGTCAAGCTTTACAGTTATTTTTCCGCTTCCTTTATCAAGTCTCACTTTACCTAACCAGCCAACAGTACTTTCTTTACCTGTTTCATCTACCAGCCAAAATGATTTATCTCGAAGTCCTTTCAATGTGCTTTTAATATATTGATAATTACCCCCATTTTTATAATCAATTCCACAGACCTGACAATACTCTTTCACACTAATTACGTATTCAATTCCCTCTTTGTCATTTGGTTTGATTTTCGAAAGGATATATGCAAATGCTTTTAGTTCCGTAATATTAAGATCATATCTTGCTTTTTGTACGATTTCATTTGCCTTTACAACTTTATAATCTCTTTGTACCGCAATGTTGTTTTTGTTATTATAATCCATATCAAACCACCTCAATATATTCATATTAGCTTATTGGGACTCTATTGTAAACATTAAAGTCCTAATTAAAACAAAAGTTTCAATCTACCTTTACGGTACTGTTAAAATAGTAATAAAAGTCCCAATAGATTAAATTTATGTTTTTTATCCACCGTAATAAAAGTCCTAATAAATAGTAATAAAAGTCCTAACAAATAGTAACAAAGGTCCCAATAAAAGCCTGCAAGTTGGCATGTATTCTGGCTTTTTTTGTTCCTTAAGTATTATAAGTATTAAAAATAAGTTACTATCACAATTTCAAAAAATTATATTTCAAAAAAATAGTAATAAAAGTCCCAATAAGAATTTCTTAGATGTTATTTACCTGAAATAAAACGTCTTTTCTGCTTTGATATACTTTCCATTTGCATAAATTACAAGATAGTTGCCTAAAGAACCAAACTCTTCTGGCTGAAAAATAGGTTCCCTGGCTTCCTGTACACTTCTTCCGGTCTTTTGGGTAGAGTCTTCCAAATTATTAGAAATCCTAAGCACCTTATGTGTCCCGATCAACTTTGAAAAGTACTCTCTTGTTTGAACATCCTGGACAGATAAAATACCATAATAAGCACAAGTGTCCATGATTTCTTTTCTTCCGGCTTCCCCATACAGTTTATCAAGCTGGCTGAGGGACTGTTGACAGAGTAGCAGAGTGACAGCTCTGGATCGCAGAGTAGATAAAGCCGTTGATAACGTTTTCAAATTAAAATGCAACTGTGGAAATTCATCCAGTAAGAAGATGATAGGACGTAGTTTCATTCCAGTTGATGGTTTACGGTTTAAAAAGCTGTTCAGGAACTGCTGTGTCATGATGGTCAGAAGGGGAGAGTATACAGCAAGTTCTGACTGTTCGATTTGTAGATACACATCATAACCGTCTTCCAGTGACTTTGGACTTATGCAGTTACCACATCCATCCAGTAAATCGGACATGATATCACTGGAAAAAGGTCTGACTGCCTGAGACAAAACACCATAGCAGCCAGCAATGTTTTTCTCATTCTGTCCCCAGTAAGAGGCCAGAAATTCTTTTGCTTCAAGGCAGTTGCTGCCAACAATCTTTTTGACCCAGTCTATGCCATTCCCAAGCAGAATTTCTCTTACAATTTCTGGAAAAGTAATATCCGGATTATCAGAAAGAAGAAAAAGACTGATTCCATTAAAATAATCCCTTGCGCCATCAGCAAAATATTTTCCATCTCCGGGAGCATCTGAAATCAAAATAAGGGAGATATTTTCTGTAAAAATTCTGCGCTGGTCAGCTGTTAGATTTTTTATTCCCTGCAACGGATTATAGTGGCAGCTGATATCTGGTCTGGAGGGGGCAAAAAGCTTTATTTTTCTTTTCTGTCTGGTTGCCGCATAAATATCGCCTTTGATATCTATTGCCATGACGGATCCTGCAAAACGCAGTGCCGTAGGAATGATGATGGCCGCAGTTTTTCCATCTCCTGGAAGACCATAAACTGCAATATTACCGGGTGAAGAGGAGCTCCGGCAGATTGTTTTTCCGGATTTTTTACCCAGAATGACACCATCGGTATCCTGCCATTCCATGCAGGGAAGCTGGTCTGTATCCAGCCTGCAGATATCTGCATCTTTATAGTAATCTGTAAGTTCAAAATAAGATCTTTTGTATTTCAGATGATCCTTTAAATAATTGCGATTTGTTATGAGGAAGTATCTTTTTTGGCGAAGTATAAAAAAAACAGCACAACTCCATAAAAAGACGAAAAGCAGATGGATGCCTAAATAAGAGTGCTGATCTAGTTGCTGATAAGAAGATATGGAATTCTGGTTAAAAAGGCTGCTACATAAAAGATTGTCAGCCCAGTGCAGGATAAGGGCAAGAATGAGGAACTGCAGGATGTTATATTCTTTTATTTTTTGCCAGATAAACTCTTTTACCATATTTTTTCCCCATTTTCGATAGTATTTCCCCATGCTGTCTGGTTTCCCCAGGTGTTGTTTCTTTCATGATCTCTGGCAAGGGATGCGATCTGTGTTTCAAGTTCTTTATTACGGATTTCAAGGTCACGGTTTTCGTTTAAGATATCAGCCAGTTTTTCGATGGAAAGAGACTGATCAATGACGGATCCTGTCCGGTCAGAGAGTTCTTTGAGCTGGGAGACGGTTAGATTAAGGGATTTACCCTCCCCTACTTTTTTTAAGAGCACCTGGCCGGATACTCCGTGGTCTTTCAGATATTTCTGCAGATCTTTATGCAGGGTCTGCAGATCCTTTTTATTAATGACATCATTTGCAGATATTTTTTCATTGTAATGATCCATGCCGGTGCAGTGGTGGGATTTTGCTGATAAGGCAGCATGGTCAATCCTGCAGGCCGGG
>Ga0302209_10001004_pt1 | contig 12637 bp, 7 predicted proteins | sample II_Fen_E3_1_FD_194574 | JGI IMG/M metagenome (GOLD analysis project Ga0302209, IMG submission 194574) | Peat permafrost microbial communities from Stordalen Mire near Abisko, Sweden - II_Fen_E3_1 | ecosystem: Environmental > Terrestrial > Soil > Wetlands > Permafrost | place: Sweden: Abisko...
CTTCAACATGTCGCGTTGCGATTCAGGCATTTGAAGTATACTCAGACAAAAAGAAAATTTGTCGGAGTTGCACATCACATTATTGTTGACAAAAGCAGTTATCAATGTCTTGTCGTCGCTTTTAAACAAATTATTTACGGCTGAATTTTGAGAATCAAATGGCAAAAACCAGTTGGTAAATTCTAAAAAGAAAGGAAAACTCTTCAGCAATGAAAATGTACTCATATAAACATCTGCACCTTCCAGTTGAAGTTCGCTAAGTTCTTTGAGTTTATCGGAGACACCGCTTCTTTCAAGCATCTCCTGCCATTCGGGATTTTCATCATTCCAATCCTCTGAATTCAATAAACTTTCAGCATCAAACTTATCTTTCAACATAGGACTTATTTTCATCACTTCAGGCAATATTTCTTCCTGCATTTTTTTAGTGATTTGTTCAGTTTCAGCTGTTGCTATGAGTTGTATAATTATATTCTGGAAATTTTCAACGATATTATGATCATCTGCCAGGAGTACCAACCTGTTTCGTATTGAAGGAAAAAAAGGTAAAAACTGGTTATATTTTGCCATAACAAAACACAAACCTACCAATGCCCGTTGTCTTACTTGTTTTTCATCAACCAGACAAGCATCAAAAAGCAACATAAATTTACTCTCATCGAACATTCGCCACAAATTCAATGTCAGTGCAGACACCAACACCGATTTTTCAATCCAACCTGGATAATCATTATCCATAACCTGGGTGAAAAGTAATTTTTCATGTGAACCTAAAACAGTCGATAGCCAGAAAAGGCCAAAGAATTCGGGTATGATCTGCTCGTAATTGGTGCGTAATCGTCTTAATTCAATTTCATGATTTTCATCTTTGTTTTTCAATATTACCGATTGATTATGGAAATATTTCAAAGCATTAAACAAATCAACTGTTGAATTATATTTTCTTGTGTGAGGATAATAACGCTTTTGAGTATATTCATAGTTAGAAGAATTTCTTACTATAAGTTCTTCCCTCAATTCTGAATTCAATACAAAAATCTTTGCAATTAATTTATTATAAACAAATTTACGCTGAGGATCTTCAACACCTGTAATGTAATAATGAAGTAAAAAACGATAATTTTGTTCTAAATCTTCCAGCCTGTCGACATATTCACCATTTTGCAACTCATTTACCAGAATCTTGATTTTATCAAAAGCGTATTTCACCTGCCCTGAAACAAGGTAGTGCGAGATTGACTTATAAGTTGAATGAATCTGTCCGGCATTCATAATTTATAGATTTATTGGGAATGATAGATAGTTGCAATAATACAACCAACCTGGAGTAAGCTTGTTTATTTAACAGGTATAATTTACGAAGAATTAGCAAAGTAGAAACAGAAAGATAAAACAAACCTTTTAACCCATTTTACTTATTTTGCGAAGTCTTTCTTCATCTATAATTTTCAGCTTACGACCATCCATAGCAATGACATGTTCGTTAACAAAATTAGATAATGTCCGGATAGCATTCGAAGTAGTCATATTCGACAAATTAGCTAAATCTTCACGGGATAAATAAATGCTGATGGTAGCACCATCCTCCTCCAACCCGTAATTTGTTTTGAGCAAAAGGAGTGCTTCGGCTAATCTTCCTCGAATGTGCTTTTGGGTAAGGTTTACAGTCCGGGCATCAGAAGCAGCTAAATCAGTTGCCAGTTCTTCCAGGAAACGATAGCAGAATGCATTATTATGCCGGAGTATCGACAAAAATATTTCTGCTTTTATCATATAAACTGTGGATGCTTCGAAAGCTGTAACATTGGTGTTGTAGGTTTCATTGGCAATAATGGCTCTGTAACCAAAATGTTCTCCTGGCTTTAACATCCTGATAATTTGATATCGGCTTCCAACTCCTTCTTTGTAGACTTTCACTTTCCCACTTGCAAGGATCATCATATTAGTCGGAATCTCTCCTTCACTATGAATCATTTCATTTTTCTTGAAATAGTGGACCGTGTAATTATTTCGAACAAATTGTCTTTCATCCGGAGTTAAAACATCCCAAACTGTAAGAATCTCTTCTAAGGGTTTGAGATCTGAAACATGCTTTTTTGCCATAAAATTTTTCTGAGAAATATGTTAGACAACAATGTTATAAAGCACAAATTTAGCAATTTTTCGATATAAAAATGCCAAATAACAAAAAAATCCACATAAAAAGTGTGAAAATACATTTTTTGCCACATAATTCCTTTTACAAATATCTTATTCGTGGTTTCCTATTAACAACGTTAAAGTGAAACATTAATACTTTTTTAAAAATTATTAAATAATTAAATAATTAGAATTACTTTTGTAAAGCACTCTAACATAATTTCAGATGAAAAGAATCTTTTTGATCACGACAATCCTTTTTTGTTTTTTAAATGCAAATGCTCAACAAATCTCAATAAGTGATTCTGCAGTAATTAGTTTGATTACATGTTCCCCCGGGGAGGAAGTTTATGCCAAATTTGGCCATACTGCCATTCGCATTAATGATTCCAAAAATGGTGTTGATCTGGTTTTCAATTATGGAATTTTTAGTTTTGAAACAGAAAACTTTTATTATAAATTCATTAAAGGGGAGACAGATTATCAATTAGGTATTTACGATACAAGGTATTTTTTACCTGAATATGCACAACGAAATTCAATGGTTTGGGAACAGATTTTAAATCTTACAACTACTGAGAGAAGAAATTTGATAAATTCATTATTGAAAAACTATGAGGTTGAAAACAGAACATACCGGTATAATTTTGTTTTTGACAACTGTGCTTCCCGTCCACGCGATAAAATATTTTCCGCGATTCAGGGATATGTAAAATTTCAACAGTCTGCCGAAACTAAAACATTTCGTCAATGGATAGGAGTATATGTTGGTACGGATACGTGGCTCAAATTCGGGATAGATATTGTTTTTGGGATGGATGCCGACAGGGTAGCTACTATCAGTGAAAGTATGTTCCTTCCTGAGGTATTAATGAATGAGTTTCAAACGGCTCAAATTCAAACAGCAAATGGACAGATCAGAAAATTAGTATCTGTGAATAAAATTCTGGTCAATAAAAAAGATATAAATACATTAGAAGATTCATGGATATATAAACCAATATCCATTTTTATTTTCTTGTTGATGATTGGAATATGTTTAACGATTTGGGATATTAAAGAACGGAGACTACACTTTAAATATTTCGATACCCTGATATTAGTAGTCAGCGGTATTGGTGGATTAATAGCATTTTATTTGATGTTTTTTTCTTTACATCCGTTGGTTAAATCCAACCTGAATTTACTTTGGCTTAATCCACTTAATCTAATTGTAGCTGTGATGATCTGGATTAAACCCATGCGGAAAGCCTTATTTTATTATGAAATCGTAAATATTTTATTACTTGTAGGTGCATTACTGGCTTTTGCACTATCTACTCAGGGACTTAATTTAGCAACTTTCCCAATTATTGTCCTTTTACTAATGCGAAGTACAAGTTGGTTCGCTTTAACAAAAAGAAGAATTTTTAAAAAAGAGTTTGATTTTAATAAAGCAACTTCAATATAATGACAAAAATGAATCAGATTAAAGTACCAAATCCGTTGCGTTTTGTTTGTATAATTCCGGCACGCTATAATTCAACACGCTTTCCCGGAAAACCTCTGGTGGATATAGGGGGAATGACAATGATTCAACGAGTATACGATCAGGTCTCTAAAGTTCTACCTGATGTTTATGTTGCAACCGACGACAAACGTATTTTTGACGTTGTAATTGCTTTTGGAGGAAAAGCCATAATGACTTCCGACAAGCATAAAAGCGGTACAGATCGCTGCTATGAAGCATTTTCTAAACTTGATGAATGGTTTGATGTGGTAGTTAATGTTCAGGGAGATGAACCTTTTATTCAACCTGAACAAATCAGTGAAATATTAACCTGCTTTGACGAACAGGACACTCAGATTGCTACTTTAGCAAAAAAGGTGAATGAAAGTGACGGTTTTGAATGTCTGACAAATCCAAACAATCCAAAACTTGTTGTTAATCTTCAAAATGAAGCTATGTATTTCAGTCGATCCGTTATTCCGTTTAAAAGAGGTTCAGATACAGGAAGCTGGATTTCGCAGCATACCTATCTGAAACATGTCGGAATTTACGCATACAGAGCTGATATTTTACGCGAATTAACGTTGCTTGAACAATCACCTCTCGAAATCACCGAGTCGTTAGAACAGCTCCGTTGGCTTGAAAACGGTTACCGGATTAAAGTAGGTTATACCAATGTTGAAACTTTTGGAATTGATACACCCGATGATTTAGAAAAAGTAAAAAGAATGCTGGTTTAATCACTCATTATTTACGCCATTCAACCTTCTGAAATTTACTGTAAAATTAATAAAACAACTCCCAAAACAGAAGGCTCTGTTTTGGGAGTTGTTTTATTACACCTTTCGTGTTTGTTAAATAATTTCGGCAAAATCGGCGATATGTTCATCTACATATGCTGCAATAGCAGCAGTTTGTTTTTCTTCAATATCAAAATAAATTTCTTCCAGTTCATCAAATTCTTCAAAATCGACATAAAGCGCATTGAATTCTGCTTCGGTTGTTTCGCGTTCTAGTTTTTCTTTATTCGGATCGTATATCTCCTTTGCTTTGTAAATTAACTTAGCCAGTTCTATCGCACCAAACTGTTTAATCGCTTTCGCAAATGGATTGGAAAATATATAACCGCCATATCCGTTTTGAATTAGTTGAACAAATCCTCCTTCACTCATTTCTTTTGTAAAAAAATGATATGCTAACAAGGTATGCTGACTCCCATTAAGTAATGGCATATTTTCAGCAGTCAATTTACCACCTATGGCAAGAAGATAAGCATCGGTGAAAACCTGTAAAAATTCGTCCATGTCTTTTTCAGCCGCTGCAGCCAATACACTGTTTTTAATTTGAATCATATAGTTGTGTTTGAAGTTTGATGTTTGTTGTTTGATGTTTGAAGTTTGTTGTTTGATGTTTGAAGTTTATTGTTTGAAGTTTGATGTTTGTTGTTTGATGTTTGATGTTTGATGTTTGTTGTTTGAAGTTCAGAGATTAGGCTTTGTTCTTTTGTCTTTCGTCTTGGTTCTTGGTTCTTTTGTCTTTTGTCTTTTGCCTTTTGTCTTTTGTCTTGGCTCCTGGCTCTAAATCATAATAAAACCTCCGAACTGTAAGCCGGCAATTGAATACTGATTTTACGATTAGAAATTGCAAATTTACGATTAAAAATTGATTTGAGTCCATCAGTATTCAACATATCAGGAATTGCAATTTCAAACGATTTTGATTTAGCGGAATTATTGATAAACACAATCGCATTTTTATTGAAATACTTCCGTGCATACACCCAATTATCATTGTTAGTCTGGATATTAATAAATTCTCCATAAACAAGTACCGGATTATTTTTCCTTAAATGAGTCAAAACTGATACTTTCTTCCAAAGATTTGTCTCCCTGTTATTCAATCCTTCAAATTTCATCATTCTTCTACAATCAGGGTCATTTCCTCCGGTTAAGCCAATTTCGTCACCATAGTAGATAACAGGTATTCCGGGAATTGTCATATTAAAAGTTTGCATTAACAGCAATTTATCATAAGCAGTCGAATCAGTTATACCGATCACACGTTGCCAACCGGCAGTTTTAGAATCTTCTCCGAATTTCAAGTCACCCGATGCATAAGCCATGAATCTTGGTTTATCCTGGTTCCCCGATATATTGCCCATTAAATTATGATTTCCATAAGTATATAAACTTGAATTCAGAATGGTGTTGACCTGTTTCAGGTTGCTTCCCCCTACCCCGGCAAAAGTGGTATTGGCAATATCAAAAACATTAAAGTCAAATTGTCCATCAAGCATACCGGTTGTCAGGTAGCTGCTGATTAACTCGGGACTGCCATAAGTTTCACCAATTTGGTAAAGACTTTTACCACTATTCTGAACTTTAATTTTATGGGTCAGTTCACGCCAGAATTGTTCGGGAATATGTTTACAGGCATCATGACGAAATCCATCGATATTAAAATCTTTTATCCAGAACATTGCAGAATCAGTCATCATATCTACCACCGCTGGCTTTGAAAAATCAATAGTTGGTAAAAAAGTATCAAACCAGGTAGTAAGCCTGTAATCATTCCATCGTTCGGTGTTCATTGTTCCATCCGGGAGATATAATGATGTCGTAAACTGTGGATGAAGTTTATAAAAGGGATGATCAATATGCACATGATGCGCCACATAATCGAGCAGGATATTCATATTCCTGTTGTGAGCATCGCTTACCAGATTCCGGAATTCTGTATTCGTTCCAAAACGGGAATCTACTTTAGAAGAGGATATCGGCCAGTAACCGTGATAACCTGAAAATTTGGTTTTCATAGGTGCATAATAGCCAAAAGGTTCGGTTGGATTCTGATTCAGTGGTGATATCCACAACGTATTCACTCCTAGTTTTTCGAAATAATCGTCATCAATTTTCTGTTTTAATCCGGCTAAATCACCTCCCCAATAATCTACTTTATGGTTTACATCCGGCCGGTTCATAGGATGGTTGTTGGTTTTATCTCCATCTTTAAAACGGTCGACCAACATAAAATAGATGATCTGAGCCCGTTTATCAGTTCGTTTGATATCTTTTGAATCGGTAAGTACTTTCCCTTTTTCTAACGGAATCAGGACGTCGTTACTAACACCAAAATCATTGGAAGCCCATACCCGCATAAAAGATCGGTCCTGTTTACCGGCTTCAGCAGGAATATCAAAAATAATTTTACCTTTCTCAAGTTTGATAAATTTATCCGGCAACCGGTAATTCTGGAAATAGACAAATACATGACTTGCCTCATGTTGAACTAAAAGTGTAATGCTTTCACCGGTAAATTCAGATGTATATAATATCGGCAATTTATCTTTCTGACCTGCCACCTGTAAAATTGAATTGAATTTTCCATATCCGTTATCCACTTTGCTGGGATTATTCGCATCATGATTTTGTTGTCCATCCAGGCTCATTTGATATAAATAGGTACCCGGACTTAAATTTAATGTTACTTCATAAACTCCTTTCTGATTCAGTTTCAAATCAGGGGATAACGAAGGAACCCAATCATTCATTTGTCCTGCAATCTGCACCTTTTTGTAGATCTTGCCCTGAGGATTGAATGTGAACTTATAATCCAGCTTATCAGTTTTACGGCAGGGTACTGAATATGGAATCCCTTTTGTCCAGAGTTTCACATCAACAAAATGTTCCATATCAGGTAATACGACTAAATCTGCATTGATTCGATGATTATCTATCCGGCAAATGAGTTTAGAAGATGAACTGGTTATTGAATCAATTTCAGATGGATTCATTATAAAATCCTGTAATGACAAGACGTTTTCACCAATTTTGAGCGTCAATAATGAATTGAGATTTTTATTGTTTACTGAATCCGAAGGAAAATTCAAACTTGATTGTTTACAGGCTGTACTTCCAAGAACAATCAACAGGATGATATATAATTTATTTTTCATATTTCATTTTTTTTCGTAGATTTTTAATAGTATTAGTGGTCAATAGAAAAGATATCCTTTGAAATTTGTAATTTTAATTTTATCATTTATTTCATCAAACTTAACATTAACAGATGTTATTATCAATTTATAGTTTTTACCATTTATAGTTAACTCTTCTTTCGTAAATTCATAATCATTGTTTGTGTTTTTTCCTTCAACCATTTTTTTTAATTTATCTTTCAAAGGAATTGAAAAGACAGACATTGGTTTCAATTTATTTTTTATTATCAACTTATCATTTTCAAGGTTAGCACTTACTTTTTCGTCTTCATATTTCAATTTTTGTTCTCCAAACATATTTAAATACAAAAATGAATGGTATTGGTCGGTATCTACAGATAATGATTGATTTTTTATATTGATAGAAGTATATTGTTGATAATTAGTGAAGTGTTCCATTTTAGTCAGAGCCAGAATTTCCGTTTGTGACTTATCTTTTATCGAAATCGGATAAAACTTCTGAATACTTTCATTTCCGTAGGTTTTCGAAAGATATTGTATGGTTCCAACAAGTTGATTTTGTGTTATTGAATCCACTTTAATAATTCGATCTTTAGTAAGATTTATTTTTCCATTCTTTAATAAATGAGCATCATTGAGCTGTTTTCCAAGCTGGATAGTAAGTGAATGCCTTGTAATATTATATACGCTCCATGGTCCGGCAGAACTTAAAAATGCTACTATGGCAAATGAAATTACAATCCATTTTACATGTTTTGATTGTGACAGCAACAGGTAGATACTGATCATAAACAGCCATAAATTCAGGATGAATACATAACAACGATTGATAGTCAAACCGTAATCACCTATTCTTCGAAAAATTCCAACAGACATAAGTATTAATAGCGGGAACAACAAAACCGGGAAGTACCTGGAGAAAACATCGACCAGTTTATTTTCTTTAATTCGTGGGAGAGGGTATAAAATGATCATACACAAAAAGCCAACCATTCCCAAAACAGAAACCAATGTTGACACCCACCCGTTTGGCAGTTCCCATTTAATAATGATCCTGAAAAGATACACATACAAAATGAGGGTATAGGCAGCTAAAATTGGAAGTAAAATATACAACCCGAAAATCTTTAATATTTTATTGAAAGAAATTTTTTGATTCCTTTTTTCTGACTCAGTTGGAATATTAGACAGGAAATAGACCGGTGCAAAAATTACATAACAAATCACCGCCAGATTCGAATAGAATTCTTTATTGATTTGTATACCAAACAATTTATCGAGGGATAATAGGGCCAGACTTAAACCGGCAAACAACACATTTGCAAAAACAAACGCAATGAACATTTGAATTATGCTGTCACGACTGAAATTCCAGAAAGGGATTTCGTTGTTTTTCTTTAGAAATGAAACAAAAAAAGCAGACAAAACAAATACTGCTCCAAATGCAATCAATTGATAATTCTGATATTCAAAGAGTTTTTGTGGAAGCGTGAAACAATAAACTGCCAGTAAAGCAATTGAAAGTACATTAAACAGCATCCTGAAATGCCACTTTTTAAATTCTTCCAGATACAAAGTAACGGCAACGTTTAAAAGAGTTCCTAATACAAAAAATGCCCATAAACTAACTCTTATTTCAACTTTCACCTTTTGAATCGATAAAAAACAAAGGATTGACAGACCAATTAGAAAAATAAGTGTGAAAGTAAATCGTACAAGGACCAATTTAAATTTATTAATCCATTCTTTTAATGATGTCTTTTTCATATCTTTAAGTATAAAAAGTTAATAATCAATATCAAATATATGAATTGTTACTTTAAATCCAGAATTAAAACAGTCTTGGCAGCTATTGTTAAAGGTCTTTTCATTGAATAGGTTTTAGAATTTGTTATTTCAATTCCTAAAGATTTCCCGGCCAGCATTTCATTAAAACGATTTAAATATAACTCTTTGTCTTGCAAATTATTATTTGCAATGATCATTATTGTTTTTTCAGTAGTATACCTGAAACTGACGTAGATTCCATTTTCAGGAACGAACTGTTTCATGGATCCGCTTTGTAACACGGAGTTGTTCTTTCGATAATTCAATAAAATTTTCAAATAGTCAAACACTTCATTTTCGGACTTAGTTCTACCTTGTGATGTAAATGCATTTCTCTCATCGGTTACCCATCCACCCGGAAAATCAAATCGATGACCCTGATAATCTCCAGCTTTTCCATCCAACATTATTTCGGTTCCATAATAGATTTGTGGATAACCCCGTGCAGTAATCAACATGGCTAATCCCATCTTATACTTGCGGATGTCCCTTTTTACAACTACTGAGTATCTGTCTATATCATGATTATCCAGAAAATTCATGATCATCGAAGGACTTGAATAAACAAAGTCCTGTGCGTACAGCGAATAAAATCGCGACATTCCGGTATCCCAGCTGTCGGGTTCATTGAATGCGGTACTGAAAACATCCTTCAGGCAGAAATCCATCACGCTGGTCAACCTTGAATCAAAGCCATCTTTATTATTATTTCCAGATTGATAATAGGCAATTTCTGCCGGCGATTTAACCCAACATTCACCAACAACATTCATATTCGGATATTCGTTTCTGATGGATTGAATAAATTTTGCTGCAGTTTTAATATCGTTGTATGGATACGTATCTACCCGCATTCCATCGATATTGGCAGTTTCTATCCAGAAAACATACACCTGGCTCAGATAATCGAAAAGCAGTGGGTTTTGCAAATTTAAATCAGGCATATTGGGAGCAAACCAACCCTTCGTCAGCCTGATTAAATCAGCTTTTGCTGCATGCGGATCGGTCCATGCTGTCATACGGTAATTTGAGGAAGTGTACGTTGGCCAGGTATTGAACCAGTCCTTTGCAGGCAGGTCTTTCAACCACCAATGGTTGGAGCCGCAATGATTCGGAACTACATCAATGATCAGTTTTAAACCGTTTGAATGACAGGCATCTGAAAGCTTTAGATAATCTTCATTTTTCCCCAACCTCGGATCAATTTTATAATAATCGGTACAGGCATATTGATGGTAAGAATATTGGGTATCATTATCCTCCAAAAGCGGAGTTGTCCACAAGGCAGTGATACCCAAACCGGCCAGATAAGGGACATTCCTGATAATTCCATCTATGTCTCCACCATGACGTGCACCCGGAATCTCTCTGTGGACTCCCTGATAATATCCCCGAATAGAATCATTCTCTTGATTCCCGTTTGCAAACCTGTCGGGCATAAGCAAATACAAGGCATCGGCTTCAGTAAAACTTTTACGGGCTGACGATTCTGCTCTTCTTTTTTTCAACTCATAAACAACAGTTTGTATTTTTTTCCCTTTCTTCAACTCTATGGTAAACTTACCAGGCAACTTTTCTTTTGCAACGTTAAGATACAAAAAAACAAAGTTCGGATTATCGGTTATCTCTTTTCTCACAATAGTAATACCTGCCTGATGGATGGATATCACTGCCGATTGCAAATCCGGGCCCTGCAACATTAGTTGAAACACCGGCTGATTCATTTCAGTCCACCAGTTTGTCGGTTCAACCCGTTGGACCCATTTCTGGTCCTTTGCATTAAGTTGAATGCTTAGGGAAATTAATACTATTGATAATAAAAAATACTTTTTTGTCATATCTTTCTTTTTGAGATCAAGAACTTAAAACATTCTATTTCTGATAACAGCAATTGAAACTTAAAACTAAGTAATTGAAAAATCGAATATTACATTATTCATCCAAACAAACAGGACATTATTTTCTTTGTTAAGTCCGAATTCATTGAAATCCAGCATTCCCGTTTTTTGTTCCTGACATTTCCTGAAAATATTTTACTGTTTGTTTGCAAACCTGCTTTGATATTTCAGTAAAAATATATAATTTTGTAAACGGATAAGCATATAGGACAATAGTTTAACTTCCTATTTAAAATTTAAAATTGCATTTCAGAAATAATTCATATCCGGTAAATTTAAAACCATCTGTAGTCCATCAAAAACCAAGTACATTAAAGCTATAAACTTCCTTTTCCTTCCTTTAAAATGTTTTATTGTTCTGTCTTCCCTTTTGATTTGGTCTTAGTTTGGTCTTGGTTTAGTTTTGGTTTGGTTTTGGTTCCGTAGCTATTGCCACTTATCAACCATACTTCATTCACTTATTTGCCATAATACAATCCTATATCTAAAAGGATATATGGCATATATATCAATCATGTAACGGAATGATATTACGTTAGCTTCGGATGTAAAACCAACCTAAAACCAATCCTAAACCAATTATAGAACATTCATGGAGAGGATTGCGAAGATCAAGAAATTAAAAGATATTCCATCCGCTATTCATGACACTTCTTGATTTATTGTCAGTTGCTTATTATTCTACAGGCTGAAAATTCTTAATAAAATGGTTTTTTACCCTACTAAATTATCATCGTTGCTTAAAGTTGACTTCTCCCATTATTCTGTCATTGCGACTTTATGTTCTTCAAACAATTTATTCCATCCTTTTTGTTTAGCCTCCATTGCCAGTATACAGGCTTGTTCAGTAAGTTCTGTTCGAGGATGATTCAACGTACTCAAAATAGATAAATATTTATATAATCGAAGAGTATCACCTATTTTAACATCTGCTCCAACACTAAATCCTGCAATTTTTTCCTTTTCTATTTTTATAGGGTTAATATTAAGATGCTCATTATTCTTAAAAATCTCATACGTCAAAGCGGTGCAAATATGAAAATCGGTATGACGGGTTTGGGTCCATAAATGGGCAACATCATGCCGGGTTTTTGTTTGCAAGACATTCCAGACAGGTTCTGAACCATTTTGAGTAGTTAGCATTAAATCGCCTTCAATAACAGACATGAATGATATTCTACCAGTAAAATTCAATGATTTGATAGAATAACTAATAGCACCAACTTCATATTCCGCCATACTGAGGAACCTTTTTACAACAACCTGAATATGATGTCCTTTGGGCGATATTGCTTCAAATGATCTTTCCAGTAAACCTTCTCGCAA
>Ga0302209_10001007_pt1 | contig 12627 bp, 18 predicted proteins | sample II_Fen_E3_1_FD_194574 | JGI IMG/M metagenome (GOLD analysis project Ga0302209, IMG submission 194574) | Peat permafrost microbial communities from Stordalen Mire near Abisko, Sweden - II_Fen_E3_1 | ecosystem: Environmental > Terrestrial > Soil > Wetlands > Permafrost | place: Sweden: Abisko...
TTCAAATATCAATATAAGCAATATGCAAAAATAACTGGCAATATAGAATTACCTGGAGTAGTATCTATATTAGATCAGACGGAGGTATATAATGGAGACAATAAAACCAAACTCGCACAAGTATAAAGAAGAGCAAGCGAATAATGAAAAAGTACCAGATACTAAATTAGCTCCTGTTATAGCTGCAGGAAAAGCAAGAATACAAAAGAAGAGTGGGTTTAGTTTAGCAGCAAAATCTATTATTTCAGATGATGCTAAAAATGTTAAATCGTATATCATACTTGATGTATTAATACCAACTTTTAAAAAAGCAGTATCAGATATAGTAACTAATGGTATTGATATTGTACTATACGGTAAAAGTGGACGAACATCAAAAAAAGGAAGTGCTGGTAGAGTATCATATAGAGACTGCTATAACAAACCTGAGGATAGATTTACAAGAAGTAGTACCTCAGATAGAACTGATAACTATGTTAGTAGAAAAGGTCCAGCTACTGGATTTAATGATGTAGTCGTTGATACAAGGGCTGAGGCGGAAGATATATTAAGTCGTATGAGTGAATATTTGGATCAGTATCCTGTAATATCTGTTGCCGACATGTATGATCTTGCTAATATAACTGATTTTCCATATACATACAATGATTATGGATGGAAGACAGTTGCAAGTGCCAAAGTAGTACGAGTTAATGAGGGATATCTTTTAAAGATGCCTATAATAGTTCCAATAAAATAAAACGAATAGGGAGAATCAAAATGAATAAAGTAGAATTATTAACTAAGATTAATAAAAAAGTAATCAATATCAAAATTAAGAGTGTAAAATATAGTCCAGAATTGCTATTGATATTAGGTATTGCTGGTGCAGTAACTGGTACGGTATTAGCTTGTATCGCAACTACAAAAATCGATTCCGTTAAAGCAGTAAAAGAAGACGAGTTAGAGTTAGCCCATCATGAGAATCAAGAAGATGAAGACGAATTAAAAAAGAGAACAACTGCTATTTATGCTATAACAGGTTTAAGATATGCAGCATTGTATGCTCCTGCAGTACTAGTAACGGGTGCATCTTTATCATGCTTAATAGTATCAAATGTTATCCTTAGACAACGTATTATCGGCGTTACAGCAGCATATGCGTCTGTAGTAACAAGCTTTAAAGAGTATCGTGAACGTGTTGTTGGTCGTTATGGTGAAGATATAGATAAAGAACTTCGTTATAATATCAACAAAAAAGAAGTAAGTACTTCAACAATTGGACCAAAAGGTAATTTAAAAACAAAGACTGAAAATATTAAAGTTGCTGATCCAAATACCATTAGTGATATTGCAAGAATATTTGATGATGGATGTACAGGTTGGCGTAAAGATCCACAAGCAAATCTTATGTTTCTAAAATGCCAACAAACCTATGCAACAAAGTTATTAGAAACACAAGGTTACTTGTTCTTGAATGATGTCTATTATATGCTTGGATTTATGAAGACAAAAGAAGGTCAGGTTTGTGGATGGGTATACAATAAAGAAAATCCAATTGGCGACAATAGGGTAGACTTTGGAATCTATGATATTACAAATGAAAAGGCTAGAGACTTTGTTAATGGATATGAGAGAAACTTATTGTTAGATTTTAATATTGATGGTATGATTCTTGATCTTATCTAAAACCTTTGAAAGGGGTATATAATGAATAAAAATATTACTGCATTAATATCATTTGTTGCTGGCGCCGTTATTGGCGTTGCAGCGTCATATAAAATGGCAGAAAAAAAATACAATGATATTGCTAATGATGAAATAACTTCAGTAAAAGAAATGTTTAATGACAGATTAAATGCTGAATCTAATAAGGAAAAAGAAGTATGTAAATACGAACTTCAATCGGCTACTCTTGCTCCGGATACAGACGATCAAGATAGCAAACCTGTAGTTGCAGAAGAACGTAAAACCACAATGAATCCTAGTCTAGCAGAATACAAATCAACAATTACAAAAGTTGCATACGATCAAATGTGGAAAGGCGATACTAAGGAAGAAACGGAGGTAGTCAAAGAAGTGGAAAAAGAAGATGAGGACGAAAGAATTTATGTAATTTCACCAGACGAGTTTAATACATTGGAAGATTATGGCTCTGAAACATTTTATTATACTGCTGATAATTATGTTATTAATTCTGATATGGAAGAATTATCTGATAGTCAAATAGCATTATCAATAGGTCAAGACCCAGTCGGTCACTTTGGAGAATATGATGATGATTCAGTTTATGTTCGTAATGAAACAAGAAAAATTGATTATGAGATTCTTCTAAGTGAAAAAAATATTTTTGAAATACAGCAGGAGGGATAAATGAACAATGTTGAAAAAGAGTATTTTAATTGGCTGTACACGTTGATGTGCGGGAACGATACTTTTAAAGCAAACTCTTTTTCAGCACTATTATCAAGATTATATGATCGTGAATTTACATGGATTATATGTAACGATTCAAATAGGGCTGAGGAAGGTATTAATTTAAGATATCGTTTCGCCATGGACAGACATTATAGATATAGTGGAGTTAAAATTGCAATAAAAGGCCCATGTAATATGCTAGAAATGATAGCCGCATTAGCCATTAGATGTGAAGAAAACATTATGGATGATCCATTAATTGGTGATAGGACTACACAATGGTTCTGGAGCATGATTAATAGTTTAGGATTATCAACTATGTATGGAAATATGTTTGATCCTGATTATATTGATGATGTATTAACAAAATTTATGAACCGAGATTACTCACCAAATGGAAAAGGTGGTTTATTTACTATAAAAAACTATACCACTGATTTACGAAGTGCAGAAATATGGTATCAACTATGTTGGTATTTAGATAATCTTGAGGGGTATTAAGAGGAGGGTATCACATGGATTTCGTAAAGATTTTAAAAAGATATCCAAAACAAGGTGTCGTTGAAATATATCCAAAATTTATTATCGGCAAACATAATGACATAATGATCCGAGGCGGAGACTTCTACGCTATTTGGGTCGAGGAACGTGGATTGTGGTCCACAGATGAAGATGATGTAAAAATGTTAATTGATAATGAATTAGATGATTACGTCAAAGAACATGTTAAAAATTATGAAGAATCATCAATAAATATACAATATATGTGGGATGCTGATTCTGGAACAGTTGATAAATGGCATAAATATTGTCAGAAACAACAGAGAGATTCGTTTCACATATTAGATGAGTCTCTTGTATTTGCAAATGACAAAGCTAAGAAACGAGACTATGCAAGTAAACGTTTATCATATCCATTGGAAGATTGTGCTACTTCGGCATATGATTTATTGATGTCAACACTATATTTAGAAGAAGATAGACATAAATTAGAATGGGCAATTGGTGCAGTTGTTACTGGTGATTCTAAAAAAATACAAAAGTTTTTAGTATTATATGGTTCACAAGGTTCTGGTAAATCTACAGTATTGAATATAATACAAATGTTATTTGATGGGTATTATTCTGCATTTGATGCTAAGGTATTAGGATCTAGCAGTAATGCATTTGCATTGGAAGCATTTAAAACAAATCCATTAATAGCAATACAACATGATGGTGATTTATCTCATATTGAGGATAATACTAGACTTAATAGTTTAGTCTCACATGAGATGATGACCATTAATGAAAAGTTTAAAAGTGCATACGATAGTAAATTTAAGACATTCTTATTTATGGGTACAAATAAACCAGTAAAGATTACAGATGCTAAATCTGGACTTATACGACGTTTGATTGATGTAGCACCATCTGGCAATAAACTTGCAACTAAAGTATATAATGATTCAATGAAACAAGTTAGTTTTGAACTTGGTGGTATTGCTTGGCATTGTAGAGAAGTATATTTAGAGAATCCTGGAGCATACGATAATTATATACCAACAGCAATGCTTAGTGCATCAAATGATTTCTATAATTATGTTATAGATTGCTATCATATATTTGTACGCGATAATGGTGTAACATTAAAAAGTGCTTGGGAACTATATAAAACCTATTGCGATGATGCAAAAGTATTATACCCATTACCAAGACGAGCATTCCAAGAAGAAATTAAGAATTATTTTAAATCTTTTGAAGATAGGTTTGCCTTGGATGATGGCACCAGAGTACGTAGTTACTATTCTGGTTTTCTTACTGAGAAATTCGAAACTGGATTACCAGTAACGGATAAGAAAAAAGAACAAGAATCAATAAACAATCCAAACGTTACTGAAAAAGGTTGGCTAATGCTAAGTGAACAAAAATCTTTATTTGATTCTGAGTGGTCAGACTGTTATGCACAATATGCAACTACAAATGAAAAAGAGATACCACTTAAAGCATGGGATAAAGTTACAACAAAATTATCTAGTATTGACACTTCTAAATTGCATTATGTTAGAGTTCCAATAAATCATATTGTAATTGATTTTGATATACCAGATGCCGATGGTAATAAAAACTATGAATTAAATGCTATGGCCGCATCAACATGGCCAAAAACGTATGCTGAGGTTAGTAAAGGTGGTGCTGGTATACATCTTCATTATTTGTATAATGGGGACCCAGAGAAGCTCAGCAGAGTGTTTGAAGAGCATATAGAAGTTAAAGTATTCAATGGTAATAGTTCACTTAGACGTAAATTATCAAAGTGTAACGACTTGCCTATAGCACAAATTAGTTCTGGGCTACCGTTGAAAGGAGAGAAAATGATAAACAAAGATATACTAGCAACTGAACGAGGTTTACGAACAACAATTAAAAAATGTTTAAATAAAGAAGTTCATGCTGGAACAAAACCGTCAATGGATTTTATTAATAAAATATTACAAGAAGCAAAAAGTCAAGGTATTAGTTACGATGTATCAAATATGAAAAATGAAATAGTAGCATTTGCAGCACAAAGTAGTCATCAAAGTGAGTATTGCTTAAATCTTATATCAACAATACCATTTAAATCAGATAATGAGATTGATAATTCTAGTATTGATGATGTGGATAAACCAATGATAATATTTGATATTGAGGTATTTCCAAATTTATTTTATGTTGGTTGGAAAGTTGAGGGTGATGGTAAACCTATTGCCCACATGTTTAATCCAACATCAGAGCAAATACAAGAATTATTAAATATGAAATTAGTAGGATTCAACTGTCGTAAATATGATAATCATTTGTTATATGCTAGAGTAATGGGATATGATAATATGCAACTGTATAAATTATCAAAAAAGATTATTGATAATGGTATTCTTACTGCTGGATTCTTAGAAGCTTATAATTTATCATATACTGATGTTTATGATTTTGCATCGTCTGGTAATAAAAAAAGTTTGAAAAAACTTGAGATAGAGATGGGAATACATCATCAAGAATTAGGACTACCATGGGATGAACCTGTTCCAGAAGAGTTATGGCCTAAAGTTGCTGATTATTGCGATAATGATGTTACTGCTACTGAATCGGCATTTCATTACTTATCTGCTGATTGGACAGCAAGACAAATATTGGCTGATTTAGCTAATATGACAGTAAATGATACTACAAATACATTAACAACTAGGATCATATTTGGTAAGGATAGAAAACCACAAGGACAGTTTAATTATAGAAATATGGCTGAACCAGTTTATGATATGGATGATGATACACGAAAATTCTTAGCTGAGGCTTGTCCGGAAATGATGGCGGGGTTACATGGTAATGCTCTTAGTATACTTCCATATTTTCCAGGTTATAAATATTCATTTGGTAAATCAACATATAAAGAATTTAATGAAAACAATCCAAATCCAGAGCGTAGAGTTCTTGGTGAGGGTGGATTAGTAGTTTCAGAACCTGGAATATGGGGTAACGATGCATTGTTAGATATTGTATCGCAACATCCTCATAGTGGTATTGCTGAGTGTATATTTGGAGTTAAATTTACAAAAGCATTCAGAGAAATAGTTGAGGGTAGAGTTAGTATCAAACATAAGGCTTGGGCAGATGTTAATGATATGCTTGATGGTAAATTAACACCATATATTCAAAAAGTTATCAATGGTGAGATGACTGCTAAGCAATTAGCCAATGCATTAAAGACTGCAATTAATTCAGTGTACGGACTTACTAGTGCTTCGTTTGATAACCCATTCAAAGATAAACGTAACGTAGATAATATCATGGCTAAGCGTGGAGCATTGTTCATGGTAGATTTACGAGAAGAGGTTATGAAACGTGGATTTACAGTAGCTCATATTAAGACAGATTCAATTAAGATACCTGATGCTACTCCAGAAATTATTAAGTTTGTAATGGATTTTGGATTGCTGTATGGATATACATTTGAACATGAGGCAACTTATGAACGTATGTGCCTAGTAAATAAGGCTGTGTATATTGCAAAATATGCTACACCAGAACAATGTATGAAGTTATATGGATACGTTCCAGATGATTGTAATGAACATGGTGGAGAATGGACAGCTACTGGTACACAGTTTGCTATTCCTTACGTGTTTAAAACATTATTTAGTAAAGAGGATATCGTATTTGAAGATCTTTGCGAAACCTTTGCTGTGTCAAAAGGTGATCTATATTTGGATATGAATGAGAATCTCCAAGATGTAACGTTACTTGAGAAGCAGCGTGATAAGATGCTTAAGAAAATGGACATTGATGATAGGCTAAAAGATAAATCTTACCCAGAATATGAAGCGTTAGAAGAGGATATAGCCGATGGTCATGATTTGAAGTTTGTAGGTAGAGTTGGACAATTCTGTACTGTTAAAGATGGTTGTAATGGTGGTGTATTATACCGTGTGTACAATGGTAAGAATAACAATGCATCTGGTGCTTCTGGATATAGATGGTTAGAATCAGAAACAGTTAAGAATAACAATATGGAAAAAGATATTAATAAAGATTTCTATAACAAGTTGGTCGATGATGCCATTTCAACAATTAATACATATGGAGACTTTGAATGGTTTGCGTCCAATGATCCATACATCCCAAAACCTAAAGTAGATATGTATATTCCAGATGATGCTGACGAAGAAGAAGGATTACCATTTAATTAGTTCGCGTAATAAACACATCCTATAATGAAAGGATGGTGATATTATGAATATTATTAAAAGAATATCAAACAATCTAAAATACGCAAAATATCGTAAACTTAGAGATAAGGCATTATATGAAATGAAAAAACATGAATATGATACTGATAAAACTGAGTGGATACATTGGGCGAGTATTGGAATGGAAAGTATAAAAAAATGTAGAAATATACCATTACACTAAAAGATATATGGGGTCTAAGAAATTGGACTCTTTTCTTTCTAAAAAATAAAACAAATTGAAGGAGATTTAAAATTATGATGAATTTAACATTTGCACCAAGAGGTATTTTACAAATTGATGGAGCTAGAATTATCTTTAGAAATTTTAAAGGTGAAGGTAGCACGTACAATCGTGAGGGCGATAGAAATTTCGCTATTGTTATCGAAACGGAAGAACAGTATGACGCATTATTAAAAGACCTTAATAAGTTTGGCGATTGCTGGAATGTAAAAAAGAAGGCTCCTAAAGAAGAGGGTGATGAACCATTTATGTATTTATCGGTAAAAGCAAAGTTTAATGAAAATGGACCAGCAATATATCTAGTTTCAGGTAAGGCAAGAACTAAATTAACTGAGCATAGTATAGCAATTCTTGATGACATTGATATTGCATCTGTTAGTTTAGATATACGTCCTTACGATGCTGAAGTTAGTGGTAAGACCTACAGAGCGGCATATCTAAAGGCAATGGAGATTACACAGGAAGTAGATAGATTTGCAGATCCATCAGATATGGAAGATGCTATCAATGAACTTGAGGATGATGCAGAATAAACTTCGCGGATTAAACAGTCCATATTATGAGACTAAATAAAAATTTGAAGGAGTAGTAATATGAATGAAAAGATTAAGAACAAAGCAAAGGAAGTAAAAAACTGGGCAGTTGATCATAAACATGAAATAGTCATGATAGTAATCGGTATTAGTATTGGTGCAGTTAGTGCTTCATATTTAAAAAAGGATAATATAAAAGGATTTGATCCAGACCTTATTAGCTTTATAGATAGTGTGAAGCGCATGAAACCTACGAACGGATATGATATAGTTGATTCTAGGGGCATGACATTTAATGATGTACGTGATGAAATGGTACTAGCACATACACAAGATGTAGTTGTGGTTGGTGCATTAGTATACACAAAGAACAAATAATTTATAGTTACAATTATAGAGGGTCTAGGTTTAAAACTTAGACTCTTTATTTTATTTATGTGGAGGTGATATAATGAGTAAAGAACAAACTCCTTTTCTACGAGATTATCAACTTGATGCCGTGAACAAAGGCACTAATGGATGCATATTTAATGGTGGTGTTGGTAGCGGAAAATCTAGAACAGGACTATACTATTACTTCAAACAAAATGGTGGGCGTCTACTAGATTATGAGAATTATACGCCAATGCATAATCCACCACAAGATTTATATATAATAACAACTGCTATGAAACGTGATAGTTGTGAATGGGATGGTGAACTAGCTAATTTTTATATATCTACCGATCCAACTATAAATCAATATGATCAAAAAATAGTAATAGACTCATGGAATAATATTAAGAAATATATAACTATCAGAAATGCATTCTTTGTATTTGATGAAGATAAAGTAACTGGATCTGGTGCATGGGTTAAAGCATTTTGGAATATAGCAAAGAATAACAATTGGATTATATTATCAGCCACACCTGGTGATACCTGGACGGATTATATGCCAGTATTTGTAGCAAATGGATTCTACAAGAATAAAACAGAATTTGAACGAGAACATGCAGTATTTAAACGATATTCGAAATGGCCTCAGATAGAGAAATATATTAATACTGGAAGGCTTATTAGATTACGAGATAAAATATTAATAAATATGGATTTTGAAAGATTGACAATACCACATCATATGAATGTATATACTGATTACGATGTAGAGACTTATAAAAAAGTAATGAAGACTAGATGGAATCCGTATAAAGATGAACCTATAGCACAAGCATCAGTACTGTGTGGAATTCTTAGACAAATTGTAAATTCCGATGAGTCAAGAGTTGATAAAATGCTTGATATTCTAGAGACAAAAAATACAGCTATTATATTCTACAATTTTAATTATGAATTAGATATATTGCATAATGTATTTTGGAATGCTGGCAATGATACAGAAGCCTGTGATTATGATGCTAATAATAGATTTGAAGTTGCAGAATGGAATGGTCATATGCATCAGGAAATACCAAGAGGTAATAAGTGGGTATATTTGGTACAGTATACTGCTGGTTGTGAAGGCTGGAATTGTATCACTACGGACACTATAATATTCTTTTCGCAGAACTATAGCTATAAGGTTGTAACGCAAGCTGCTGGGCGTATAGACCGCTTAAACAGTCCTTATATAGATCTGTACTACTATCATTTGAAGAGTAGAGCTAGTATTGATATTGCTATTAGTAGAGCATTAACTAGTAAGAAAGAATTCAATGCTATGAAATGGTGTAACTCGCGTAGTAAACAACTCCTATAATAGAATATATAAGGAGGATTTATGATGAGTAAAAATGATGAATTTGAAATTGGGGACATTGAAAAAGTTAAGGTCAATGGATTGAATATGTATAAACTTGGACACGAGTTATGTCTAACAAAAGGTGACGCGATAAAACGCGTAAATGAGTTAAGTAATAATTGGAATGCTAAGAATATATCATTTGATTCTGGATGCGACGTAATAAAAATGATTTGTGATGGAAAAGTTTTACACGGAATAAGATTAGGATAAGAATGTATATTTACAAAAGAGTTTAAGAAATTAGACTCTTTCTTTTCTAAATAAAAGGAGGTATTATGACTGCATTAGAATTTAAAAAGCTACAAGTTGGCGGCAATATTTTAACCTTATACAAGGGTCGCGTGTGTAAAATGAATATCATAAATATTTATGATGCTGGAAATCAAAAACGAGCAGTAATTCTTAGAATACCAAACACCAATGAATCTATTTTAAGACATATGTATAGTATATATTTAAATTGCATCATATCTTAACTCGCGTAGTAAACAGTCTATATTATGAAAGGAAGGTGATATTATGACATACAAACAAATTGAAGCAAGTAGAGAGGCTCGACTTTGGATTGGTCAGTTGGTTGTACCCGCAGTTACATGCGCGGCAATAGCTATGACAAATGAAAAAGTTAGAGACAATGTACGAAACGTAAAAAATAAAATTGTATCAAAATTCACTAAAAAATAAAGATTAGAGCTTAGGCTCTTTCTTTTCAATATGTAAAGGAGGATACTACTATGATAACTAAAAAAGATATGGTGGAAGTTAACGCTAATAAAAAAATGATTCATAAAACAATAGCATGTTTAGTACTAGGTTTTATACTTGGTAGGATTAAGAGATAATATCTATTTTAATTTTGTATTTCTTGAAACTAAAAACCGTCGTTAAATAAAAAGGAGAATTATTATGACTAAAAAAGAATTTGAAACACTAAAAGTTGGTAATATTGTTAGTCCATTATTTGGAAAATATAAGGGTGAACTATGTGTCGTTGATTTTATCTGGGATGGACATAACTATGATAATAATTATAGAGAATGTTTGATCGCCGCAAATTATATTAACACTTCTATAAGTATTAAAAAAAGTGAGAACGCAACCGATTTATTTATTAGTTATCGAGCATTTAAAAGGATGACTGCATTTGATGTGCCACCAGTAAATAAAGAAACAGTAAGAATAATAGATGCACTGTATAATAATGCAGTTAATGAATATAATAAAAGAGGCGGTGAAACATATGAACAATAACATTCCAGCAATCAATAATCTATTAAATGAAGTTATAAAACCAAAAGAAATTCTATGGATACCATTTAGCTCTGGGATATTACCAGAAGAAAATCAAGAAGTATGGGTTTCATTATGGATAGATGATAGTTATGGTAAGGGTACTGATATTTCATATGAAGTTGATCTAGGTGAATTTAGTACGTTTGAAGGTTATTTACCAGTAGAATCAAATGGCGTACATTATGGATTTATGGAAACCGTTAATGATTGGAATGAAGGTCAACCTATTAAAGTTTTAGCATGGTGGCCAAAACCTATATCATATAAAGAACCAGAACAATTGGCATAATCCGTCGTTAAATAGAAAAGGAGAATATAATATGAATAATCTTGAAGAGTTAGCACAATATAATATAGATAGAGATGTTTTTGTTAAGTTGTTTAATAAACATGGGCATCTTTCTGAATTGATGTGGGATTTTCTTCCCGATCACACTACTTATAATTATAAAATATTTAGAATTGAGGATGAGTTTTACATTTTACATTTACCATCTGGGACTATGATTAACTGGTATAAGCATGAGGGTAGAACAAACACATGTAATAAAAATTTAACCCTTGATGAATATGAAGAATTTTTTAGAATGTTTTATAATGAATTAGCCGGAATAGAGGAGAAATAATTATGGAAAAATTTAAAGCATTATTAAACGAAATGTTTACACCACTACAGATAAAATTATTAATATTTGGATTGAGGAACGATATACCAGTGTATATTTATGGAGATCCAGATACTGGAAAATCAGTATTACAACGGACATTATTTAGAGCTGGATTTTCAAATATTCGCGAAGCAGGTGCCTACTCACAAGGTCCTAGATATATGCCTGAGTATAATAAAGATACAATATATTTTGAAACTAGAAATGATGGTAGGAATTTAGGAATTAAATATTATACATTTATGTGCCTAAATGACAAAATTAGAACGTTCATTATGGACGAATTTGATTTTAAGAATGGTATTGTTATGGCGCAATCTATTCGAGATATTGTTAATAGTTTAGATATATGTAATCAAGTTAGAGCTATGTTATTATGTAAACTAGATTATCGTATTGGTAAGTTCCTACCAGAAGATGCACAATGGATGTGTGATGCATTAGGTTTGACACCAAATCAAGTACGAAAATTATTTGGATTACCAGAGATAGATTCAAGTCTTGGTGGCGATGCTCTGTTTAACGCTATGAATAAAGGTATTATAACATATGCCGAATATTTAACATTATTTTGTAATCGATTGAAGTTGGTGGTCAAATGATAAAACATATTAGACGTTGGAATATATGGAGAAAGCATTGCTTAAATAGTAAGTTTCATAAGTTTTTAGTTCTATTTGGAAAGCATTCGCCGACCATGATGTTTACATTATTACCAAATGAGCAGGTTAATTTTACAAAAATATTTAATAAATTAAAATCTAAGGAGGATTAATTATGTATTTATTAATGAAACCGGTATGCCCTAATTGTGGGTCTACTATTAATAAATTTACAATAATAGGTAACTCGACACTATCAATGATCCCAAATCATTGCGTTATGTGTGGTGCAGTTATTGATGGGGTTAGTTATCAAGAACCTATAGATGGTGTGTTTGATTATGATGAGTGCAACTACA
>Ga0302209_10001008_pt1 | contig 12619 bp, 2 predicted proteins | sample II_Fen_E3_1_FD_194574 | JGI IMG/M metagenome (GOLD analysis project Ga0302209, IMG submission 194574) | Peat permafrost microbial communities from Stordalen Mire near Abisko, Sweden - II_Fen_E3_1 | ecosystem: Environmental > Terrestrial > Soil > Wetlands > Permafrost | place: Sweden: Abisko...
ATGCTGTATAACCACGAAGGATTTCCACGTTGCAACAAAAGATTATAGGCTGTATTTGTTGCTCCAAACTGACTCAGAGTCTGATTTAATGTCCCTGTACCAATAAATCCCGTACTCAGTTTATCACCGTTACCGGCTATTTTTTGAGTCAGAAAACTTACGCCTGTATTTACAGCATCAACATTGGGGAATAATCCAAGTTTGAGGGCCAGTAAATAAGCTGTTTGAGTTGATTCTTTCAGGCTACCATTCAAATTGACATATCTTGTCTGGAATTCTTTTTTAATATTATTATACAACGTCAGATAGCCGGCACTCTTCACATCATACACATCTCCTTTAACATGGCTGATGGCTTTCGACATTTTCGACATCAACTGAGCTGCATATGCATAATAGACCACACTGACATACCTCTTATCCATTGGTTCATAGGCTACCCAATCGCCATAGTCGGTTCCGGCACCGTTGTACAGATACCCATCACTGGTCTGTGCTGCTAAGAAGCTCATGTACTTTTCCATAGATTCATAGTTTTCAGTTATGATTCCGGCATCGTCATACATCAGATACACGTTCCACGGTACAATGATTCCGGCTTCGGCCCATGCACCCTGACCGTAACCCACCCATGAAAAAGGAGATACACTTGGATAGGCACCATCACTTCGTTGACTGTCTCTCACATCACCCATCCATTTATGGAAAAAAGAAGCCACATCAGCATTGTAAGCAGCTGCTCTACAGAAGATCTGAGTATCACCCATCCATCCGAGCCGTTCATCACGTTGCGGACAGTCGGTTGGGATACTTAAAAAGTTACCACGTTGTCCCCACATGATGTTACTGTACAATTTATTGATCAACGGACTGCTTGAAGTGAAGGATGAACCTTCTTCATTCACCGAGCCAACAACTTCGGCCGACAGTGTTTGAATATCGACATCCTGAGTGGCAGTTACTTCACAATACCTGAAACCAAAGAATGTCAGATTCGGATTAAATGTCTCACCACTTTCTGTTCCTTTGAAAGTATAGTTCAACGTTGCTTTTGCACCACGAAGATTATTTGTATACAGACCTCCGGCAGGTCCATCATTTCCTCTGGATGCTGCACCGTTGTCATTCAGCATTTCACCGAAGCGAAGTTTCATGTTGGTACCGGCTGCTGATTTAGCAGTAAATTTAACCCAACCGGCCATATTCTGGCCCAGATCATAGATCGCGGTCTGACCTTTCTTGAGTTGTACCAATCCATCTCCGTTTATAGTACCGGTTGTCTTGATTTCACCATAAGTTTGTCCGTTCGTGTTAGTTCCCTGGTAAATGGTGATTTTGACAGGATGTCTGGTAAGTTCAGGGCGAACCTGAACGGCAGGGCCAATAAAAGCTTTCAGCTGGCCGTTAAAGCCATTATACGAGGAAGTCTGTAACCAGTTGGTGTCATTGTATTCAGCCGTACTCCAGGCACTTTCATTCCGGGCATCATAGGTTTCACCGCCATAGATATCAGCCATACGTACAGGACCAGAAGTTGAGGTTAACCAGGTAGGATCGGTAACGATCAACTTTGTGCTGCCATCAGTATATGTAACGATCATCTTTGCAATAAAACTTAGGTCAGGATTGCCATATTCACCATGTGAAATGGCACCTTTCCACCAACCGGATGCAACATAAGCACCCAGGGCATTTTCACCCGGTTGAAGCAGACCGGTTACATCATAGGTTGTATATTGTACCGTTTTTTTATAATCGGTCCATCCCGGTTTAAGTTCATCGTAGATAACGGTTCCATCTTCGACTGATGTTCCTACCCGTTTTCCATTAATAAACAAATCGTATATGCCCAGAGCAGAGCTATACAATTTTGCAGATTGAATTTCTTTTCCAAGTATAAATTTCTTACGGAACATTGGAGCTGCACTTGAAGCACCCTGGAAAACGCGCAAATCATTACCTTTAGCGAACATTTTCAATTTGTTGTTGCCTGCTACCCGGATGATATCAGCACCTTCGAAGAGATTTGAATTTTCTTCAAAGTTCTCTGAGAATGTAACAACAGGTGCGATCACCCCTGTAGTTGCATTGGGCAAATAGCCGGTTAAAACAATATTATCAAAATCAGCCGATTCCATGACTGTACTTGTTTCGGCTTGTGATGAACGGAAGCCCAAATTGCCATTGCCATAGTTTCCTCCTCGTGGATTCACCCTGTCGGCATCAACCAATATATTGTTGATAAAAGTAGAAGCCTTATTACCTTTAACTTCTATCCGAAGGGCATAGGTGACACCTTTTTTAACAGATATCAATGAAGTGACATCTTTGTTTTCATGACAGATGGCTCCTCCATCCACCCAGGAATGAGGGCGTAAAAGGGTTTTCCCTCTTTCAATATTAATCTGCCACATAAAGAAATTGTTCGCATCCTTAGCTCCAAAGCAAGGACCGGCTGCTATATCATTGATTTGGAAATCCATTTGAACGGTATAGTCTGTAGCGGTTTTTAGATCAACTGCTCCTTGCTTTTCACCTTGTTTGAAATTGGTTGCCTTGATCCATTTTGCCTCTCCCCACCCCGAATCCAGTAATCCGGTTTCAAAGAATGCTGGTTCGGTGGAAGTAGTCAATCCTTTTTTATTATCCCATACTTTCACATGCCAGTAGTATCGGGTAGATGATGCAAGCGGACTGCCTGCATAGATATTATTGATCGACTTGTCCGATATTATCTTCCCTGATTTCCAGATAGCATTTGCTCCTGTTTTGTCGGTTGACACAATGATTTCGAAAGCAGATTGTTTAGCACCACGGGTATTACTATTCATCTCCCAACTAAACCGTGGAGTCCTGACATCAATACCGATTGGATTGTGAAGATATTCAGTACGAAGCCGCTTCACTTCGGTCGAAGATTGAGCAAAAATACTGAATGATAAAGTCAGGATAATTCCTAACAGCAGAAATTGTTTTCTCATTTTTAAATTTTAAATTAAATAATTCTCGTAATAGATATTGTTGATTTCTTTTAATTTTTTACAAATTTACTCACATTATTCCCGACTCTGATAAAATAAACTCCGGAAATTAATCCTTCAACATTAATTAAAGCTCCTTTACCTGATTGTACATGCTTTCCGACCAGATTAGAGATTAAATAACCGCCTGGTTCGGGTAATTCCAACGTTATATTTTTATTTGCCGGGTTGGGATATAATTTTACTTTATCACCAACTTCGGGAGTTGACGAAGTACCTGTTTGATCATTTAGAATGAATTTCAGACTGTTAATATTAAAATCACCTCCATCACAATAGACTTTAATAATTTGGTTGATGGTGTTCAGATAGATCACTGTTTTTGTAATGGTCGTCCAGGTTTGCCATCCTCCTGTTGACGGCACAGTCATAGTCCCTGTAATATCATGCCCATCGCATTCAACATGCACACTTGAATTTCCTGCAGGAAGGCGTGCTACCCTTAGCTCCAACGTATAAGTCCCCGGAGTGGGAATGAACACACTGTATTTCAACCATTCTCCGGGAGCAACAGTACAGACATTATACCCGCCACCGGCATCGGTGGTACTCTGAATATCGACATCATCATTCCGGTAAACGGCACCTGCATTTCCGGTTGTCGTATCATGACACCCTACTCCTTCACCGCCGGCATCGTAGTTTTCAGCTTCAATGGTTCCCGGAATAATCCATCGGTTACCACCAAAGGGCTCCTGCGAAACGGGACTTCCGAATACGGCAAATTCCCAGAGTGAATAGCCATACTCCGGATGATATTTTGTCGTTCCGTACACACGTATATACCTGCCCACACCTGACAATCCGGTCAGGTCATCAGTCTCCCCATTTCCGGCAGTAGTGCTATAGATGGATGTCCAGGTGACCGCATCGTCGGAGACCTGAATCTGATAGGCGGAAGCGAAAGCAGTCTCCCAGGATAATCTTACTTCAGTAATCCTGTAGGTCTGTTGTAAATCGATAGATATCCATTCCGGGGTGGTTTTACCGGTTGCACTTGACCAACGGGTACTGAATACACCATCGACAGCATTTGAACCCGGCACTTCAGGCTTTTCTGTGGAAGAGACAACTACCGGTTTATTGAGAGCAAGGTTAGCAATTACCGGTGGTATAGTATCAGGAACAATAGTCGGAACCGGTGTTGAATTTAACAAGGTAACGGTATTGTTTAATCGTATATCATCAGAGGCACTCCCTACATTGATAACATATTCTCCTTGTTCGGCATACCATCCAGAACCTTTCCACCAGCTTGAAAAAGCACGGCTGCCAAGTTTGAATGTGATTGTTTTCGTTTCATTCGGCAGTAAAGATATTTTATTAAACCCTTTAAGTTCCTCTACAGGTAAGTCCAACACCGACTCCTTCGCTTTCACATATAACTGAACAATTTCTTTCCCGGAGAGAGTTCCTGTATTTTTAATATCGGCTGTTACTGTAATCGAATCAGTGACATTAAATGAAGAAGAACTTATTTGTAAATTGCTATATTGAAATGAAGAATAAGACAAACCGTGTCCGAATGCAAATTCAGGAACTACTTTATTTTTTTCGTACCCACGGTAACCAACATAAACACCCTCCGTATAATTCGTATTATAAGCATTCCTGGTTGAAAAGGACGGTTGGTCCTTATCTCTCTTTGGCCAACTGACCGTGAGTTTCCCCGAAGGATTGGTATTCCCGAATAAGATGCCTGCAATTGCATTTCCGCCTTCCATTCCCGGATAGGCAGCATAAATTACGGCATCGACATTATCCACCCAATCCCTGATTTCTTCCGGGCCTCCTATTACAACAACAATTACTTTTTTACCAACTGCTGCAATCGCATTAATCAAGGCTGTTTCATCTTTCGGGAAGTCGAGATTCGTCCTGTCACTCCCTTCAGTATCGCCTCCGGTATACGGTTCGGCATGCTGAAACCCGGTAAAAATTATAGTTGCATCAGATGTTTGGGCAACACCAACTGCTCCGCTTTGTGTGGTCTGGTAATTTATTGTTAGACCACCCAGTTTTTGTAATCCTTCCAACGGGTTTATTTCATAAGGGACGGGAGTGCCACTGCTACCTCCTCCGGCACAATGTTCGGCAATCACATTTCTACCGGTTACACAAAGAGATTTGATACTGTTTTTATCTAATGGTAAAAGGTTCCCCTTATTTTTCAACAAGACAATCCCCTCTTCAGCCACCTGACGTGTTACTGTCTGATGAGCAAGGGTGTTTTTTGACCCTGAAGGAGATACCGGACCCCATCCCGACACACCACTCCAATATGAAACCCGCAATATTCTCCGTACCATTTCATCAAGGACCGATAGTTTCATGGTTCCTGCTGTGACTGACTCAGCTAAATTGCCATAAACGGTTGCATTAGGCATGGATACATCAACACCCCCATTGGCGGCTGATTCGGCTGTATGTCCCATGATACCGCTCCAGTCGGTCAGAACAAGGCCTTTAAATCCGTATTCGTTTTTTAAAATATTTTGCAGAATTGGGGTCCCTGCACACTCAACACCGTTGAGTAAATTACAACCGGTCATTACACCCCAGGCACCACCTTCTTTTATTGCCATTTCGTATCCGGGCAAATAGATTTCCCGCATGGTACGTTCATTCATATTTGAACTTGCCCCTTCCCGGTTATTTTCCTGGTTATTGGCAATGAAATGCTTTATGGTGGTTGCTACTCCCTGACTCTGTACCCCCTGAACATATTTTGAAGCTAATTTTCCATTCAAAAAAGGGTCTTCGGTGAAATATTCAAAGGTACGACCGCTAACCAGATCACGTATAATATTCATACCCGGACCTAAGAGCATATCGCCGCCACCGGCATTTGTTTCTTCTCCTAAAACAACCCCAATATTGAACAGAAGATTTTCATTCCATGTTTGTGCCATGATAAGCCCTGATCCAAAACCGGTAGAAGTGGTCGTTCTTTTTGCACCCAGAGGTCCGTCACACATTCGCAAAGGACCGATTCCTAACCGTGCACAACTGCCTCCATCCATACTGCCGTTACCAAAACACATTTTTTCTTTTTCATCCAGAGTCATCTGATTGATTTTGTTTTGAATCTCTGTTTCAGGATCTGCGGCAGAGACAATAAACGGGAATATTACTAAAGCCGTAAATTGTAAAATCACTTTTGCTAAAAATCTGTTTAGTCTCATATCCTTTCTTTTCAAAACTGTTATTATGTGTTTTAGTATTCTTATGCCCTAAGTACAAATCTAACTACCGAAATTATCATTTAACTTTGTACTTTGAATAAATTCAACTTTATTCAATCAGTATTTTCTTGAACAGGGAACCGCAGAATGGACTATTTGACTTTTACATCATTAATACTGTTCTCTCTCGTATTAAAAGCCCATTTATCATTGCCATGCAAGCCTGAGAAAGCATTGTTGCTAAAATCGACGATAGTACCCGCATCCATTTCAATATAATATTGAATCCCGGAGTCCAGTTTATTTTTAAGTGTAAACTTTATAACATTGGTACCCGTACCGGTAATAGCCGATTCAGTAATGGTTTCAACAAGGCTGTTATCAGCTGACTTCCTTAGATAAATCTTTTTTCCGGTTGTGTAAAACACATTTTTGTTGAACGTCACTTTGAAAACCGGGCTAAGTTCTACATTTTTTGTATTGTTTACAGGGTAGTAAGCTGTATCTACAAGCAGTGAATTGTCGTATTTACTCTGCATAACTGTATCTCTTAACCATATATTTTTAGAAGAAGATCCAACCAGGATTTCGAACTTACCGGTATCCATACCAAAGCCATTTAAGTTGATTTTGTAGTAAGAAAAAGCTGCACTGTCAAGCATCAATGTTATGGCTTTTGTTTCTCCCTTTTTTAATGCCACTTTAGCAAAACCTTTTAGTTCCTTAACCGGACGTGACACATCGCAGGCTATCTGATGAACATACACCTGAGCAACTTCTGACCCATCACAAGATCCTGTATTTGAGATATCGAAAGTCACCGTTTTGTTTGCTGTCTTCCCATCGCCACGAACTTTAATGTTACTATAGGCAAAAGAAGTATACGAAAGACCAAACCCGAAAGGAAACATTGGCTCAACGGGTTGAGAATCATAAAATCTGTAACCGACAAAAAGTCCTTCATTATATTTTACATGATTTGTACCGTTGTTTGCATAATAATTTTTAAACGTTGGATTGTCGGCCCATTTCTTTTCGTAGCTTGCGGTGAGTTTACCACTTGGATTGGTAGTACCAAAGAGTATTTCTGCCAGTGCGGTACCACCTTCCTGCCCGGGATAGAAAGCCTGAATCAATCCTTTTACTTTATTAATCCAATTCACCATGGAAACATTTCCACCGGAATTTAAAATTACGATTGTATTTTTGTTCGCTCTGGCAACGGCACATATTAAACTGTCCTGTCCTTCCGGCAATTCAAATGTACGGTCGGATCCTTCCTGCTCGTTGACAGAGTTATATCCGACACAAACGACAGCAACATCTGCCTTCGATGCCAGTAGAATAGCAGCATCATTATCCCGGGCAGGATCATGCCAACCCATGGTTATATCAGCCATTCCGCCACTATCATAATATTCAAGTTTAATAGTAGCATCCTTACCTACGGTTAGCGTAACATTTTTATCTCTGTTTGTAATACCCTGGTCCTGCCATTGGTCGATTACCAGTTGATTATTGACCCAAAGTCTGAACCCATCATCACCATTAATTTTGAATTTATAGTTTCCCGTTTTTAGAGGTCTGACTACACCGGTCCAACGTATTGAAAAATTATCGGCAGGCATTCCGGCAACATTAGGTTCAGCTGTCCAATGAAAATCAATGAAAGGATCTGTTCGGGTATAAAAAGGAGTCCCTGTCAGGTTTTTATTTTTAAAATATTCAGCCTTTAAACCTTTAATCGTGGATCCTATTCCATCATAAAAGATTGAATTTTTTGCAACAGAGTCATCACCAGGCATACCGGAAGAGTAATTGACCGTTACATTTGCACCGGCAAGTTTCTTTATTCCCTGTAAGGTCGTAACAGAACTGAAAGGAGAAGCTATTGAGCTGCCACCTCCTGCAACATACTGGTCGGCATTGGGACCGATAACTGCCACGGTTTTTATTTTTGATTGAGTAAGTGGCAGGATGCTTTCTTTATTTTGAAGTAATACAATTCCATTTCGTGCTAAGGCCAGAGCTGTTGCAACACTTTTAGGATCATTTTTTGGAATCGCAGAGTTTTCCTGAATGGTATCATAAAATCCAAAGCGGAAGATCAACCTGAGTATCCGGCGTACTTTATCATCGAGTACCTCTTGAGGTAAAAGCCCATTATTTAATAATGGGATTAAGTTAGCTCTTGTCATGAATTTTGCATCCGGCATTTCAAGGTCCAGACCTCCCAATGCAACACCAAGTGAATTATATGTTGAAACCCAGTCGGACATTACAACACCATCAAATTTCCAGTTGGTCTTAAGAATATCGTTATTCAAATGACTGTTTTGTGAGGTATGTATACCATTCAACAGGTTGTAACTGGTCATGACAGCTCCGACTTTCCCTTTTTGAACAGCAGCTTTAAAGGCAGGCAGGTAAATTTCCTGTAACGTACGTTCATCAATATCCGAGCTTACATTATTCCGGTCCCATTCCTGATCATTGGCTACAAAATGTTTTACAGTTGCAACAACCCCTTTACTCTGTACCCCCTGAATAAAAGCTACAGCCATTTGCCCTGAGAGATAGGGGTCTTCACCCAGATATTCGAAATTTCGACCACACATAGGTGAACGGTAAATATTCACACCCGGGCCAAGTAATATATTTACACCACGCGAGCGGGCATCACTGCCTAATGATTGACCTAACTGATGAACCAAATCAACATCCCATGTCGAAGAATTAAGTATACTGGCAGGATAGGCTGTGCAATTCCCATAATTTTTTACTCCTACCGATGCATCGGACATTCTTATTTCGGGAATTCCAAGCCTCGCAATAGCCCGGATATACATACTATTCGTCCCACCTATGTAATCAATTTTTTCTTCGTTCGTAAGGCGCGAAAGCACATCCTGAACCCGTGCATCAACTGACGCTTTAGGGTCTTTATATGTCTGTGAAAATGACATCGAAGTAACGAAGAATAATGCGATGCAGATAAGATATTTTTTCATATTATCGTGATTGTAAAGTTATAAAACCAGCCACCTTTAACCGGGATTAGTTGAAATCTGATTAAAGACACTCAAAGTTGAATGTCATTGAGGTTCCGAACGAATTGAAGCTCATGAAAAGGTTCGTTATAATTTATTTAAAGATAATGGTGATAACAATTATCCCACTTTGAGACAGATATATTGACCGGGTTAGTCATTGTATTGTGGACGATAATGCTGTCAGGTAATGAGGTGAGTCCCAAATTTGAGGTATAATTCTTTACGTTGAATCAGAATTTGCATAGTAACTCTCTTGCAGCCACAAAGGGATGACTGTTTTGGAAATATTAATCCATGATTTTCTATAGCTTTGTGATGGTTTAATAGTATATCTTCTTTTAAATTCTATCTTTTCAGATAATAAAAAACAATATGATTATTCTATGCTTCTGTTAGTAAAAATAAATGTTCCGGTAAAAAGATTAACAGAATACAAAAATATCTGAATGTAAAGATTATATGACTGAATTAAATGATCTAAAGAATTAAAAAAATGACATTTATGTGATTTTCTAACGGAAAAAGTTTCAACTCAGAATATGAATATAAAAAAATCACTGACTACCGGCAACTAAATTGAAGTAAATAAATTATATATTCTTCAATTCAGAATGCCGTTAGTTAGTGAAGTTTTGATTGAGATAAATACAAATCTATCCCGTTTCAATTAAAATCAATTCAATCTTTAATAAATTTAGTTACCTGATTGTCTACATTTATGAAGTATACTCCTGATTTAAAATATGAAACATCAACCGTTTTTCCTTTACCCGCTTTTATTTTTTTACCGGAGAGATCAGAGATCAGATAATCAGATATTTCAGAAGAAATATTTAAGATACTATGAACCGGATTGGGGGATATCAAAAAACGTTTTCCTGTTTCAACAGCTTTAGTACCGGTAATCGATACAGGGACATTCAAACCGAAGGTATAAGTTCCCGATTTAAGTTCGTAGATTGATTTTCCGTTCTCTGTTCTTACAAAGGTAACACCTTCGGCATTAGCTGCCAGTACGTCTCCTTCATAAACTACATCGGTAGTCGCAGCAAGAGGCAAATAGAGTGTTGCAGTTGTATTTGCAGGAACAGTAGCTGTATAGGCAAGATTACCATCAGCTCTCATTACCCAGGCACTTTTTATGTCACCATAATAGGAATTATATTTTGCATCAGCCGAAGTAATTCGTTCCTGACCCTGTGGTAATGTAACCCTGGTATCCGGTGTCGGTTGCAATACAAAATGTTTGAATCCCGGAGTAGCTTCATCCGTTTCGATTCCACCCATAAAACGGTACATCCATTCTGAAACAGCACCATATGAATAGTGGTTGAATGAATTCATGCTTACATCCTGAAATCCTTTTTCAATGGTGTATGAATCCCAACGTTCCCAAATCGTGGTAGCCCCCTGATCAATACTATACATCCACGAAGGATTTCCGCGTTGAAGCAATAGATTATATGCGGTATTTGAAGCTCCAAACTGACTCAACGTCTGGTTTAATGTTCCTGTACCAATAAATCCTGTGCTCAGCTTATTACCGTTGCTGGCAATCTTTTGAGTCACATACGTTACACCATTCGTTTTTGCCAGTTCAGTTGGAAATAAATCAAGCTTTAATGCCAGTAAATAGGCTGTCTGCGAAATTAATTTCAACGTTCCTGTCGTATTCACATATCTTTTTTGAAACTCTGCTTTGATATTGGTATACAAAGTTGAATATTTTGTACTCTTTAAATCATAGGTATCACCTGGTGTCAGACTTAATGCTTTGGACATTTTCGACATCAACTGAGCAGCATAGGCATAATAAACAACACTTACATATCTGCTGTCTGTAGCCTCATACGCTACCCAATCGCCAAAATCAGTTCCGGCTCCATTGTACAGGTATCCGCTACCCGTCTGTGTTGCTAAAAAAGTCATGTATTTTTCCATAGAGACATAGTTTTCGGCAATAATCCCGGCATCGTCATACATCAGATATACATTCCATGGAACAATGATACCGGCTTCCGCCCATGCACCCTGACCAAAACCACCCCAGATAATCGGAGCTGTACTTGGAAATGCACCATCACTTCGTTGGCTGTCTCTCATATCTCCCATCCATTTATGAAAGAATGAAGCTACATCGGCGTTATAAGCAGCCGCTCTTGAGAAGACCTGAGTATCCCCCGTCCAACCAAGCCGTTCATCACGTTGAGGACAATCAGTGGTTACACTCAGGAAATTGCTCCTTTGTCCCCAGATCACATTGCTATACAATTTATTCACCATTGCATTGCTTGTTTTGAAAGTTGAACCTTCTTCGGTAGCAGAACCTACAACTATGGCTGAAATAGATTGTATTTCCACATCCTGAGTTGCCGTTACTTCACAATACCTGAATCCAAAAAATGTAAGACTTGGATTATAGGTTTCTCCACCTTCGGTTCCTTTGAATGTATAGTTGATAGAAGCTTTTGCAGTACGAAGATTCGCAGTATATAAACTGCCTGCAGGACCATCGTTCCCTCTGGATAAAGCTCCATTATCATTTAGCATTTCGCCAAAACGGATTTTCATTTTGGTTCCGGCTGCCGATTTTGCGGTAAACTTCACCCATCCAGCCATGTTCTGACCCATGTCAAAAAGGGCAGTTTCGCCTGTTTTAAGTTGCACCACTCCGGACCCGGTTGTTACATTGCTTGTATTGATTTCACCGTATGTTTGTCCATTACTTATTGATCCCTTGTAAATGGTCGTTTTGACAGGTTTAATGGTCAGTTCAGGGCGTACCTGTATGGAAGGTCCGACAAAAGCTTTCAGTTTGCCTACAAAGCCATCAAAAGTGGCTGTTTGATTCCATTGCGAATCATCATACCCGGCGGTATTCCAGGCACTTTCTTTTCGGGCATCATAGGTTTCACCCATATAGATATCAGCCATTCTTACAGGACCTGATGTCGAAGTTAACCAGGTAGGATCAGTAACGATCACCTTTGAACTTCCATCGGTATAGGTAATCAATATCTTTGCTATAAAGCTAAGATCTTTATCACCATAAGCACTATGAGCAATGACACCTTTCCACCATCCTGAAGCAACATAGGCACCCACAGCATTGTCACCCGTCTGAAGAAGACCGGTAATATCATAGGTTGAATATTGCACAGTTTTGGTATAATCGGTCCATCCCGGTTTTAGTTCTTCAAAAACAACAGTTCCATCATCGGCTGTTTTACCGACTCTTTTTCCATTAATGAACAAATCGTATACGCCAAGTGCTGAAGTATATATTTTTGCCGACTGAATTTCTTTATCCAAGCTAAATTTCGTCCGAAACATAGGAGCA
>Ga0302209_10001011_pt1 | contig 12586 bp, 9 predicted proteins | sample II_Fen_E3_1_FD_194574 | JGI IMG/M metagenome (GOLD analysis project Ga0302209, IMG submission 194574) | Peat permafrost microbial communities from Stordalen Mire near Abisko, Sweden - II_Fen_E3_1 | ecosystem: Environmental > Terrestrial > Soil > Wetlands > Permafrost | place: Sweden: Abisko...
TTAAAAGGTTCGCAATCAATGCCAACACTAATAAAAATAAACAAATCATCGCGGAACTGAGGAACTATGGCAAAATTGCCGCTTAGTTTAAATAATTTTATAACGAACCATTGTAAATATAAAACTGAAGAAAATACACTAATTGAAAGCATTATTAAGACAACGAAACCGGACTATTTTATTGCAGGAACTTTTTATTGTGTTTACGTTTTCGACAACGAAAAACTTATAAAAGAAATTTCAGCTGGCGAATTAGTTGATGGAGTTTACTTTAAACGTCAAGTTGACAGAAAGGCAGTTGGTGACTTAGCTTCAATTGAAAATCAATTTGAATTTAATCTTAATTTCGAACTTGATTTAGATACTTTTGAACTGACAGTAGACAGAAGCGTGATTGACAAACATAAAGACACAGAGAAAAAGGCTAGACTAGTTGAGAAAAGTTCAGAGACGAAGCAAACTATATTTAAACGACTTATTAATAAAATAAAAAAAAGGTATACAGCTAATACACATTATGTTTATTGGCTGACTGACCTTTATTTAGCAGGTGTTGAGGATGTATTCAATTTGGTGAAGAGAGAGAGCATGAATGTTATTGCAAACAGCAAAACACCAATAGTCCTGACATTATTGGCAAGTTTAAAAGAAGAAAATAATTGCATGGCATTACGAGGCGATATTCAAAAAATGACTATTCTACCTGATAAAGAAAAAGAAGAATCAACAAAAAAAGATATATTTTATATGAAAAAACAGCTATTTATTGTTTCCGCCTTGTTTCTCTCCATGTTTGGATTCTCGCAGGGGATAGCATTTGAACACGGAACATGGAAAGAAGTATTAGAAAAATCGAAACAAACAGGTAAACCGATTTTTGTGGATGTTTACACTTCGTGGTGCGGTCCATGCAAACGAATGAGTAAAGAAATTTTTCCGCTTGCAGAAGTGGGTAAAGTTTATAACACACACTTTATATGTTATCAGGTTGATGCGGAAAAAGGAGATGGAATTGAGATTGCCAAAAAATATATCGTAGAAGCTTACCCTACTTTCCTCTTCATAAAAGCAGATGAGAGTCTTTTCTCCAGATCATCGGGATCGATGGATGCGAAAAGTTTTATTGAAATAGTGAATACAACCTTAGCCGACATGAATGACCCGAAACCGCTTGTAGAATGGGAGAAAGAATATCCGCTAAAGAAAAATGACCCCATGTTTATCCTCAATTATATGGAGAAACGGGCCAAATTCGGATTGCCCAATGCTTTCCTGTTTGATGAATATCTGAAATTAATTCCTAACGAAAAACGCACCTCAGATAGCATTAAAGAAATATATGAAAAAGTGGCTGGTGAACTGAAAATAAACTCTTTTGCATATGAGAATTTCCAGAAAAACATAACAAAATTTGATAACGGTCTGGTTAATGAGATTCTTAGGAGTGTTGTTTATCATACAACAACTGAAGCTGCACGATTGAAAGATGAACAAATGCTGGCTGCAGTTATTGTAGCAAATGATCAATTACTCGGCAGAGAAGAATTCCCAAAAGATTATCCATTACCCTGCGTTTCATCTTTAGAGTCAAAAGAGGAAATATATAAGAGATATTACCAACTAACCGGAGAAACTGAGAAGTATCTTAAATATGCAACAGACATCTGCAACAATAAGCTTATGAAAATATCGTCGGATTCGTTGTATAAAAAAGATCAGAAGAATATACAATTAATTCAACATTTACTTACTTCTGATAAAGGCTTTGCATCGCAAGATTCAACAAACCTTGCAAGAACAAAAACGTATTTTGCAACAGCCGAAACGTTTAAAGTTAGTGCCGGCTTGAACAGCACGGCCTGGACTGTATTCGAAAAAGTATCGGATATAAATATACTCAAAGATGCACTACGTTGGTCAAACCGGGCATTGGAATTAACACCCAAAAATCCTCATTGGATAATAACCAATGCGAACTTACTCTACAAGCTTGGACAAAAAGAAGAAGCTATTAATCAAGGGGAACGGGCTTTACGCTTTGCCGATAAAAATAACATTGGAGAATATAAAGATTTCGAAGACAACCTGCTCAAAATGAAAGCAGGTGAAAAAACTTGGGAGTAAAACAATAAACCGCTGGCATACATTATGTTCATTGACCAATTTAGAAAAGATAAATTATCAGGAAGAATGTATCGTTTCGCCAAGCGAAAATGAAAATAAAATGAACATCAAATAAATTAATAATCAAATAACAGAAAAAAAATGAAATTTCTTAGAATCTTAATCCTCTTCTTTATTTTTCAGTTTGCCCTAAACATTCATGCTCAAGTTTATTTACCCAATGCTAAAACATGTGATGAGAATTCAATTGGACTTGGTATTGGTCAAGATTTCGGTGGTATTGGTATTGGCGTTTTGCATTATGGCGGGAATAAAAATATGGGTATTTTTGGAGGAATCGGATATACTCCTGCAGGGATAGGGTTTAACGGAGGGTTAAAACTTAGACTTATACCATCAAACAGAACCGCTACAGTCAATCCCTTCATTTTGGGAATGTATGGTTATACTACAGCTATAAGTGTAACTAATTATACACAATACAATAAGACATTTTACGGATCTACCTTGGGAGGTGGATTTGATTTAAAATTACGAAAATCAAGTCGAGGATTTTGGACATTAGCCCTATTATTCCCAATTGACAACTCGAAAGCGAATGAATATATTCAATACCTGAAAGTTGACCAAGGAATAACATTTTCTACTGAACAATCTTCTCTTAGATGTTCTATTGGATATAGATACTTACTCAACTAAGCTTGTGAATGATATTGTGTATACACCGGATGGTTCTGAGCAAAGCGAAAAGCTAGGATTGAAAACATAAAATAGAAAATAATAATTAAGGACAAAAGACACAAGAGATGAATAAACAAACAGAGAAATTAAGGCTTATTTATTTACCTTTTCTGATTATTGCAATAAGTACAATAGGAGGTTACACATTTTTAAACTGGCTTATAATTTGTGAATTACAATTATTTTCCATCAAAGAAGTTATTATAAATTTTGTTATTCCTTTTATTCTTCCCTGGATTCCCATTCTGATTTGGTTGAGACCCAGAATTAGACTTCTAAATTTAGAAACTAAAAGAGACAGCAATCTACCCTTTTTATATCAGTTTATTGCCGGCTTAGCTATCGCTGTTCCAACCATTATTGCACAAGAATATCTTACTACGGCAACAGGAAAACTTACAGAGCTTGAAAACATATCTCAAATAGATAAACATGAAGCTACAAAGTATTACACACTAAAGGATTGCTATATAGATAAAGAGCATTTTAGTTTTGAAGATAAATTTGAAGTATACGGAAAGCATAATGAAGATTTGAGCATGCAGATTTATGTTGTATGCCCTATTCTGAAGAATAAAAAACTATCAGAAAATATTTTACGTAAAGGATCCGGAAACTCATATCCTGCAATTAATGCAGTTGACAAACAGATACAGAATGCATCTTTGACCAGAGATACAGTAAAAGCCTGGCTTGGAATCGTATATAAAGACCGGATAAGTAATCGCTTATCCTCCGGGGAAAAGGACAAGCTATTCAAATCATTTGCCCAAAACAGTCAATATGAATTTAACAATGCGTCATTATCCCAATTTGTATATCTTAAACGTCAGGGGAATTCGGATGATTTGGATGAATATAAAAAGGCGATCGAATTAAGTCCGTTGGTAAGTTTTAATAATACGGTATTAATTCCGTTCAATGAGCCATTTGAATTAAGAAATGGTAATAAGTTAGCCTGGATTTTCGGTGCATTTGGTATAGGCGCATTTATTTGGTTACTAATGATTCTGATACCGAAATTTCACGAGAAACAATTAGCAGATTTTAAAATCGGTAAAACGACAAAAAATACTGATCTGACCGATACCTTATCACTTCTTGTCCCTCAAAAGAACTTTTTCATTACTCCTATCATAATACACATAAACATACTCGTATTTATCGTTATGGTATTTGCAGGTTTGGGCTTTGTATCTTTTCAGGGAAGTGATTTAATTAAATGGGGCGCAAATTTTAAACCTTTAACGACTAATGGTGAATGGTGGAGATTGCTGACAAATACTTTCCTTCATGGTGGCATCATGCATTTAGTTGCTAATATGTATGCACTATTATTCGTAGGCATTTTTCTTGAACCTCGTATTGGTAAAACAAAGTTTGCCTGGATTTATCTTATTTGCGGTATTGTTGCAAGTGTGACAAGCTTATGGTGGCACAATGCAACTGTAAGCGTTGGAGCTTCCGGTGCTATTTTTGGACTCTATGGATTATTCCTTGCATTAATGTTGACAGAGGCTTATCCAAAAGAATTCAGTAAAGCACTATTGTTAAGCATATTGGTTTTTGTCGGATTTAATTTGGTTTTAGGATTAACCGGAGGTATTGATAATGCTGCCCATATAGGTGGACTTTTAAGTGGGTTTGTTATCGGACTGTTCATTTCACCACAACTCAAGGAAGATGCAGACCAATTTGTTACAGAAGAAGAAAATAAAGAGAAATAAAACATAGACTTTTGTATGTTCAATATAATGCCTGTATCTTTCATGCAGGGTTCTTTGTATGCACCGGATCGTTTCTGAGCAAAGCGGAGACGTGGAGTGAAAACAGGTAATATGAATATAAAAGCAAAAAACTTTAAACAGATAATTAACAGCAGTACAAAATCAATTTGAGATAAGAAATAACTGTACGAAAATTCCGGAAAAGACACTTGCCTGCAAAAAACATTTTAGAAAAGACATGAAAACTAAGACGAGAATATTAATAATACTGATTACACTATTTCTTTCTGCGAATGCTCAAAACATTCAGCAAAAAGATTCGATGCTTCGTTTTGACGAAAAGAAAACTTAAAAAACAATTCAACGACCTGAATGAAGATTTAGCAAGTCTGGCATTCAGTCCATAATGCAGACTATTTACCAGCTTACATTCAACAGGCCATAAAACAATTACAGAAGCCATATGTGAGCCGATTGCCATACAGACAAGAGAGAATATCATCTGCCAGCTATTTAACGCGGCAAATAGCCCATACCACAGTAACCTCTAAAAAGAAATAAGAGATGCGGATATTTACAGTTGATTCATTTACAGATAAACCTTTTACCGGTAACCCGGCCGGAGTATGTATTTTAGAGAATGAGTATCCTGATAAACTTTATCAGCAAATAGCCTGTGAAATTAATTATTCAGAGACCGCATTTGTGATCCGGCAAAATGATCATTTCAGAATAAGATGGTTTACGCCCAAGACTGAAGTGGACTTATGCGGTCATGCTACGCTGGCGGCAGCTCATATACTTTATGAGTATCAATATTGCGATTTATCCCGTGAGATTAAATTCGACTCAAAAAGCGGAAGTCTAACAGCGAAGAAAACAGGAAATAAAATTGAGTTGAATTTTCCTCAATTACCGGTTGAGAAGGCAGAAAGTAATATAATCCTCGAAAAGGCATTTGATATTTTACCTGTTTATGTTGGGAAAAACGACAACAGATACCTGATTGAGATCGGGGATTGTGATCAGCTGATAAACATAAAGCCTGATTTTCAACTATTAAAGTCTTTGGATTTAGGAAGGTTTATAATTACAGCTAAATCAAAGAATCCTGAATATGATTTTATTTCAAGATACTTTGCCCCGGGAGTTGGCGTATCGGAAGATCCGGTGACCGGGACAGCGCATTGCTATTTAGCTCCATACTGGGGAGAAAAACTAAAGAAAACACGAATGGTCGGATTTCAGGCATCCGAAAGATCAGGAATCGTGGAATGCGAATTAATAGATGATAACAGAGTGCTTTTAAGGGCTAACGCAATCGTGATGCATGAATTAATCCCTAAATGGACAAGGCAGAATGCAAATGAAGAAAATTCACACCAATAACGATCAGATTCTTCCGGCACTTTCATTTGTGTTATTGCAAATTCGAAAACATTGAGTAGTTTTGCTTTCGTTATGGGGCTAAATAAGTGTACATCTTTAGCACCAGATTAATCAAAGAACAACAATCAATAACTTCACCAACGCCTTTAAGTTGTTACTTGGCAGAAAGACGTTCGGTATAAGATTGATATTAACAAAAAATAATCAAAATGAATTTAAAAAATCTATTGCTCATTGTATTAATTTCAACTTTCGGGTTGAATCTGAATGCTCAGGAGCAAAAAACAGTAAAGCCGACATTAATGTATATCATTAACGGGGAAGAAGTGACTGAAGATTATGTAAATAAACTGGATGTAAATCGCATTAAGTCGTTAAATAAAGGGGTCTCTGATGAACAGAAAGCTACTCTTGTGAAAAAATACGGAGATAAAGTAAATAATAGCTTTATCATGGTTGTCAGCCTTTACTCTGACGAAGAAATGAAGAGTAAAAAGCCGATAACAAAAGAGGAAGCGGAAATGAATCAAAAAAATCAACTGGCTGAAAATGAAAAACGAGAAAGGGAAACAACTTTAATATCGGCCGGAGAACAATCTGCAGACTTCACGGTAACCATGGCAGATGGTGCTAAAATTAAACTTTCAGACTTGAAAGGAAAAGTTGTTTTATTGAATTTTTGGGCAACCTGGTGTGGACCCTGTATGATGGAGTTCAATGAGATTCCTGCAACAATTATAGATCGTTTTAAAGATCAAAAGTTTGTATTTCTTCCGATTTCGCGCGGAGAAACCCGTGAAGTCGTTCAAAAGAAAATGGGGCAGCTAAAAGCTAAGGGCATAATATTTAACGTTGGCATAGATTCGAAGAAAGACATTTACAATTTATACGCAAAGGAGTTTATTCCCCGAAATTTCATTATTGACCAAAAAGGGAAAGTCGTTTATACCTCCATAGGATATGATGAAGACGGGCTTCATAAAATAGCCGAAAAGATAGCCGGATTATTAAAAGAGAACTAAAGAGAGAAAAATTACGAACTAAATATATTTTACAAATCATGGAAAAGAGATTATTTTTTTTAATTATTATATTGTTTGCTACACTTTCAGTTAAGCTACAGGCACAGAATATAAGACTTTATGCAAAACCAGGGTATAATAATGTTTATAGAGATTCATATTTTGAAAAAGGTATTGAAGGATCCCCTTATATGGACGACTGGCAGTCCGCTGATATTTTCTTTAAAAATGGTAAATCTGTTTCAGGCTTAAAGTTTCGTTATAACGTTTATTCGAACCAAATGCTGTATCAGGATAATAACCAGACATATATAATTGGAACTCCTGACAGCATTTCGGAAGTAAGGTTCTTTAATAAAACCTTCATGTATAAAGAATATAAAAAGAACGACAAGACTGACAAATGTCTGTTTGAGGTTCTTTTTAATGGAAAAGTTAGTCTTCTAAATAAATATGATGTAGAACTTATCCCGGCCACATATAACGTTGCATTTGCTACCGGAAATAAAAACGATAGATTTTCAATCAAAAAACAACTGTATTTTCAGAAAGAGAAGTTGATTGTACCTGTTGGAAAAAAGAGCAAACTCATTGAATTACTTTCGGATAAAAAAGATGAAATATCCGATTTCATAAATAGCAAAAAACTTTCAGTCAAAAACGAGAAAGATCTGATTCTAATTTTAGTATATTATGATCAATTAAAATAATGTGTTCAATAACTCTGTTTGTATGCAAGTTTGTCGAATGCGCTATTTACCGGATCCATATAAATTTCTGATTTATCCCTACTAATACAGACAATTCAGGTTGCATTATTTCAATAATGAATTGCTTTCGAAAAAAAGAATACCCTCAAATAACTTAGATACAAGAAAACGTTTTTTACAATTTGCCTATTCATAAAACCCTTTATACAGATATGAGGATGATTCCTTGCATACGCCCCAAATATGCTGTGTATAGAGCGCAAAAAAACGGACTTAGAGTAAACATTATTCTCTAAGTTGGATAAAACGGAGCATGCTGACCATCAGAATTCGGTCGTAGTAAATGCTATTTAAGGATATTTTTTATTAAAATGTCCTTACAATACGGCGGATACTGACCACTTTTAAAAGAAAAGGATAATCTATTTTACATTTTTTGATTTCAAGAAGGATAAAAAATTCCAATAACGATTTTTCGTTGGCGGGCGGGCTTCATTATTTCGGAGCATATGACCACTTTTTTACTTTTTGAACTCAATTTAGCAACCTGAGTTCGGGATAAGGAAATACTATAAGAAAGTTGTAATATAGAAGTTTATTTTGTATCTTTATTATTGACAGTCAAACAAATAACAAAATAAAACTCCTATGATTACAACAGACAAAATTATTGAAATATTCTGTATCGCAGATGATTTTTACAAAGAATATGAGTCCGAAGTCCATAAAGTGGCTATTTGTGCATCTAGCGAGGTGAAAACACGTAATAGGCCTACTAAATTGTCGTCAAGTGAGATCATAGCTATTTTAGTATGCTTCCACTTTGGTACGTTTAGAAATTTCAAACATTACTATCTATTTTTCATTAAAGAGCACCTTAAGGGTGATTTTCCAAATACAGTTTCTTACAATCGTTTTGTAGAATTAGAAGCACGTGTATTTGTTCCATTAATGATGTATCTGCAACTTATTTGCTTTGGTGAATGCACCGGCATTACTTATGTCGATTCGACCCCAATTAGAGTTTGTAATAACAAAAGGATTAATCGAAACAAAGTATTCCAAGGAATTGCTGAAAGAGGAAAATCAACCATGGGTTGGTTCTACGGATTCAAACTTCATTTGGTCTGTAATGAAAAGGGTGAACTTCTAAATTTCTCATTGACAAAAGGTAACGTTGATGATCGGAATCAAGAAGTGCTGAATGTTCTTACAAAAGATCTGTTTGGAAAACTATTTGCAGACAAAGGATATATATCACAAAAACTATTTGAAGCACTCTTCAATGATGGTGTACATTTAGTTACAGGGATAAAGAGCAATATGAAAAATAGTTTAATGTCTGTAAGAGATAAAATCCTTTTAAGAAAACGATCTGTTATTGAAACCATAAATGATGAACTCAAAAATATATGTCATGTTGAGCATAGCAGACACAGATCAACTCATAACTTTATTATGAATATCATATCTGCACTTGTGGCATATTGCTTTTTTCCAAAGAAACCATCTATAAATGTTGAATGGGAGAACTCTGCTCAATTAGCACTAAATTTCTAAATTTCTTATCCCGAACTCAGGTTAGCAGTAAGGTTTCAGCCCGGATATTCAAGAATACGGAGCATGTTGACCACTTTTTATTCCTTTCTTTCTTAGGTTTTGATTTATTTTTACAGCCATTATTTACCTACACAATCGGTTATGGCGGGAAAAACAAGACCTATGAGTCAAATAAAACAATTATTACAGTTGTACAAGCAGGGCATGAAGTTGAATACAATTGCCCGTAGTCTTGGTATCAGTCGCAATACAGTGAAGTCTTACCTTCAGAAACTGTCGTTGTTAAAGGTTGATATAGATACCCTTCTGGGTTTAGATGATCCGATTTTAGAGGTACGCTTTCATGCCGGCAATCCAGCCTATTTGGATGGCAGATTTGAGTATTTTAAGTCTCGTTTGGAACATTACGAGAGTGAGTTGAAACGCAAACACGTAACCCGTATAATTCTATGGCAAGAGTACCGCATGGAGCAGCCACAAGGTTATGGTTATACTCAGTTTTGTTACCATTTAACGCAGCAATTGGTTGCACGTAAACCAACAATGGTTTTGATCCACAACCCAGGTGAGAAGCTATTTGTTGACTTTGCAGGTGATAAAATTTCTTACATTGATCCTGATACCGGAGAAATTATTTATTGTCAGGTATTTGTAGCTTGTTTGCCTTATTCTGATTATAGTTTTGCTATGGCCGTTCCAAGTCAGGGTATTGAAGATTTTCTTCATGCATTGTCTTGTGCTTTAGTTCATTTCGGTGGAGTCCCACAGGTATTAGTACCTGACAACCTCAAGTCAGCAATAGTCAAAGCCAATCGATACGATCCAGAAGTAAACCGTGCATTAGAAGATTTTGCTAACCATTATGACTTTGCAGTTGTTCCTGCCAGGGTTAGAAAACCTCAGGATAAAGCACTTGTAGAAAATCAGGTAAAGCTTATTTACGCAAGAGTTTATGCCAAGTTACGTAATCAACAATTCTTCGATTTGCACTCTCTCAACGTAGCCATTATCGAGAAAAACAGGGAACATACACAAACCCGTATGCAGCAAAAACCTTTCTCACGAGAGGAAAAGTTTTTAGCCGAAGAAAAAGCTCTTTTACAACCACTACCACAAACTCCCTTTGAACTAAAGTATTACCGTGAACTGAAAGTAGGTAAGAATAACCACGTCTTCCTGGCTTTAGACAAGCATTATTACAGTGTTCCTTTTGCTTATACCGGCATGCAGGCAAAGTTGATATTTACCCGTTCAATTGTGCGCATTTACGTCAAAGGTGAGTTGGTAGGAACACACCCCAGAAACTATCGACAAGGGGCTTATTCTACTATCAAAGAGCATTTATGTTCTCATCATCAACATTATTTAGACAGAAGTCCTGATTTCTACATCAAACAAGCATCAAAAGCATCTACTGTTTTGTCTCAACTCATAGAACTTATGTTCAATACAGGACAACATCCTGAACAACTCTATCGTAGTTGCGATGGACTATTGAGTCTGCAACGTAAAACCGAGTTAGTTACTTTTGAAAAAGCATGTAGGATGGCTATTGATAATCAAAACTATTCATACCGTTTTATAAACAAAATTCTTACAAACAAGATGACAGAACAACCACAAACAACAAATGACAAACCGTTACCAGCTCATTCAAATGTCAGAGGTAAAGAGTATTATGCACAAAATCAACAAACACTAAAATTTTAAATTTTCATGACACAAATTGAAACACAAATGACTCGTTTGCGCTTGCAAGGCATGGCGCAGAGTTGGAAAATTATGTTGGAGACACGTAGAGTACAAGAACTATCATTCACAGATGGTTTAGAACTATTGCTTCAGGGGGAAGAAGAACAGCGTACAAATCGTCGCTTTGCCCGCTTGCAAAAAAATGCTCACTTTCGATACCAGGCATCTATTGAAGAACTAAACTTTGATGGCACTCGTGGATTAGATAAATCCCTGGTGTACAATTTGGCAAGCGGTCAATATATTGAAAAAGGAGAAGCTGTATTAATAACTGGAGCTGCTGGTTGTGGTAAAAGCTTTCTTTCTTCAGCATTCGGACAACACGCATGTGCGCAAGGACATAGTGTAGAATACTGCAATACTCAGAAACTATTATTACGTGCTAAAATGGCACGCATAGAAGGATCCACATTAAAATTCTTTGATAAATTAGCTAAAACAGATTTATTAATCATGGATGATTTCGGACTTACACATCTCGACAATCAACAGCAATTAGATTTGATGGAAATAATTGAAGACAGACATGGACGTGCAGCAACCATAATTTCCAGTCAATTACCCGTTGAAAATTGGTTTGATGTCATTGGAGAAGAGACAATTGCGGATGCAATTCTCGATCGAATTGTACACACTTCATACAGGATAGAATTAAAGGGAGAAAGTTTAAGAAAAAAACGGTAATTTTGTCAGTCGATTGTGTATTTTGATTCAAAACCTAAGGGGTGGTCAGTATGACCGGAATTTGACCATTTAGATGGTCAGTATCGCCGAAATATCCAGGTATTGGCAGAATAAAGAACAAACCTTATGAAAACAATAGATCAATTAAAGGACCTGGAACTACCGGCAGGCATACGAGAGCGGTATTTCCCAAGAGTCAACGGCCTGACAGTGCATGTATTGGAAGCTGGTTTTGAAACACCAAAACGCCCGGTTATACTTCTGCTGCACGGATTTCCGGAACTTGCCTACAGTTGGCGGAAAGTAATACTGCCATTGGCCGCTGCGGGTTACCATGTGATCGCTCCTGATCTGCGTGGCTACGGTCGCACAACGGGATGGGACAATAGTTATGATGGAAATTTTGCTTCTTTCAGGACACATGAACTTTCACGCGATGCTCTCGGTTTGATGATGGCTATGGGACATGATTCTGTTTACACAATCGTTGGACACGACGTGGGTGCGACAGTAGCGGCCTATTGCGCTCTTGTCAGACCGGATTTTTTTAGGTCAGTTGTACTTCTAAGTTGTCCCTTCGGTGGAGTGCCACCTTTACCTTTTGGCGTTGGAGAACAACCTGCACCGGATTTAGAACAGACAGCACCTGTACAGGATCCCCTTGCATCATTATCAAGGCCCCGTAAGGACAGCACCACCTTTTTCTCATCACGCAGCGCCAATGATGAGATGCTGAACTGCAAGCAGGGCCTGCACGATTTTCAGCGTGCTTACTTTCACGTAAAGAGTGCCGACTGGAGCCAAAATAAACCATTTCCACTTACCTCAGGCACTGCGGAAGAATTCGCGAAACAGCCGGCTTATTATGTGTTGGATC
>Ga0302209_10001016_pt1 | contig 12569 bp, 9 predicted proteins | sample II_Fen_E3_1_FD_194574 | JGI IMG/M metagenome (GOLD analysis project Ga0302209, IMG submission 194574) | Peat permafrost microbial communities from Stordalen Mire near Abisko, Sweden - II_Fen_E3_1 | ecosystem: Environmental > Terrestrial > Soil > Wetlands > Permafrost | place: Sweden: Abisko...
ATCGTGACGAATCCCGATTAATGGTTGTGCATCGCAAAACAGGTGAGTTCGAACATAAAACTTTTAAAGATGTACTTGAATATTTCAATGAAAAAGATTTATTTGTCTTTAATGATACAAAAGTATTTCCTGCCAGGTTGTTTGGAAATAAAGAGAAAACAGGTGCCCAGATTGAAGTTTTTTTATTGCGTGAATTAAATCATGAAATGCGTTTGTGGGATGTGCTTGTAGAACCGGCCCGTAAAATACGTATCGGAAATAAATTGTACTTTGGTGAAGATGACTCAATTGTGGCTGAAGTCATTGATAATACAACATCACGTGGTCGTACCCTGCGTTTTCTTTTTGATGGTACACACGAAGAATTCAAAAAAGGACTCTATTCTTTGGGTGAGACACCACTACCTCATAATATCACCCGTCAGGTTGAACCCGAAGACGCAGAACGTTTCCAGACTATCTTTGCAAAGAACGAAGGCGCTGTATCAGCTCCTGCTGCCGGTATGCACTTTAGCCGTGAATTAATGAAACGAATGGAAATAAAAGGAATTGAAAAAACATTCATTACTTCGCATATGAGCCTGGGTAACTTCCGTGAAATTGACGTGGAAGATCTTACCAAGCATAAAATGGATTCAGAACAAATGACTGTTACACCCGAAACAGCTGATGTGGTTAATAAAGCTCATGATGAAAATCGTAATATCTGTGCAGTGGGAGTGACTGTAATGAGAGCTTTGGAGACTGTTGTCGGAACAGAAGGTAAAATTAAATCGTATGATGGCTGGACAAATAAATTCATATTTCCTCCCTATGACTTTACTGTTGCGAATTCGTTGATTACAAATTTCCATCTGCCTTATTCGACACTAATAATGCTTACTGCAGCTTTTGGGGATTATGATTTAATCATGAAAGCTTATGAAGTGGCAATTAAAGAAGGCTATAAATTCGGAGTTTACGGAGATGCCATGTTAATTCTTTAATCAAAAAAACAACTATAAAAAACCGGCTGAATATCTTCCTGGATGTTCAGCCGGTTTTGTTATTAAACGGTTTATTATGTTGGAAGTTTTAATAAAAACCCTAATCCGACAATTTCCTTAAACTGCAGTTTCGCTTTTTCTCCCCTGTATTTAATGTTGGCATCATACATCATATGCGTATTGATATTGAATGATATATATTTATTTACATTAAATGCAAGCATGTTTTCCCAGTTTAAAACTATGTTTTGGGGTTTGTCCAGGTAATTGGAGAACAGGTCAAGTTTCGAAGTAAGAGCTACATTCTTTAAAAATAAACTTTTAAAGTCACTTCTGGTGTATATTATTCGTGCATAACTACCAAACTCTCCTTTCAGTTTCTTTCCGGGAGTTACACCGTAGGCTCCTTGCGCCGATAGTTCGTCATCGTTCAATATAGTCAACTTGCCTGTAAATGGGGCAAGGAAAGCATTAAAATAAGTGTTTGGCACATAATTCAGCCCAATGGCACCAATGACATAGGCCGGAGCCATAAAACTGGAGATCTTCACAGAATCATTGGGGAATTGGTAGCCCGGTGCAAACTGGGTTTTAAAATTAAACAGTATTGTATAATTAAAATCAGAGAACGCTTTCACTCCATATTTGGATAAAAGATCAAACCGGTCATCTGTTTTAACAAACCCGGCCTTCCCTTGTTGAAGCAATCCATAGCCGATGTCCAACGAATTATCCCATTCCGAAATGGTGTCTTTGTAATTGGCAAACACACTCAGCAACCCGTTAAATGCTACAGAACTTTCGCCGCCGGCCGACCAGTTTATCAGAGCTGTCTGGGCAAGGTTTATACCTGTAACAATTCCTGTTTTCCAACCTACAACAGTGTCAGTTTCCACTTTTCTAAGTTCTTTTTCTTTATCGGTAATTTGAGAGTACAAAATAACTGGAAATGACAGAAGACAAAAAAGGAAAGTAACGTTTCTTGTTTCCATAATCTTTAAGTTTAATAAGTATTTTGAAAAACATTTAAACCTAAAAAAATGTTCATCGGTTTGCGAAATAAATGCTGCGATAATAGATTTACGTCACTTACAGAAGAAATAAGTCCTATGAATTTTGAAGAAAATAACTTAATATTCCTTGACAAGAATTCTAACTCTAACGCATCTGCTTTTATAGTTTTGATGACAGGTGTACTTTATGTATGAATACAATTTTCAAACCATGAGTATATCAATATAATATAAAAAAAAATCACACCGAAAGAATTGCTTTTTTCGGTGTGATTTGGTGACTATAAATTATTGATAGTCCGATTATTCGTTTGGTGTTGGTTCATCCATTGCAGGAAGATCTTCCTGCATTTCAACTCCGTTTAGCGAAGATGAATCATTAGAAGTAGTGTCAACTCTCAAATGAGTTACACAAGAATAGTTACGCGAAATTTCTTCTTTTGGTTTGTTAGGAAACTTTCCCCGGTATTGTTTCAGGCTTTCATCTTTCAATACCTTCTCCATAAACATCCCGAAAATAGGCAATGCTGTACGGCTACCCTGTCCTAATTCTCCGGTGCGGAAGTGAACGCAACGTTGTTCACCGCCTACCCAGGCACCTCCGACAAGTTTTTCAGATACTCCTATGAACCATGCATCCGAATGGTTAGAGGAAGTTCCGGTTTTTCCACCAAAATCAGTGTTGTAATGGAATATATCCCAGCTCCATAATGCTCTTGAGGTACCACCCGGTTCTGTCATTCCACCCTTCAACAGTTCTGTCATTAACCAGGCATCTTCGTAAGGTATAACCCGTTTTGGTTGAGTCTTTGACTGGAAAACCACATTCCCATCTTTATCTTCAATTCGTGTGATCATAACCGGATCATTATAAACTCCTTCATTGACAACTGTTCCATACGAATTTACCAATTCAAGTAATGAAACGTCCGAAGACCCTAAACAGGTGGAAGGTTTGTTTTCAAGAGGAGTACGAATACCTAATAAATGGGCGTATTTAATGATTTCGGGAATCCCGACTATCTGTGATACTTGTACCGCGATGGTATTGATTGATTGTGCAAATGCATTTTTCAAAGATACCTGATATCCTAAACTATATCCATTGGCGTTTCGTGGACTCCATTCTTTATTTGTAGTCCCTTCTTTGTATTTCCAGGTAACAGCTTTGTCGGTCATCATATCGCAGGGCGACATGCCATTCATCATAGCTGCGGTATAATCAAAAAGTTTAAAGGTCGATCCGGGTTGTCGTTTCGACTGTGCAACTTTATCGTATTGCCAGAATTTAAAATCGATATCACCCACCCATGCTTTCACTTCACCGGTTTCGGGTTCCATGGCAACAAAACTACTGTGCAAAAACCGGTTCATATACCGGATTGAATCCATGATACTCAGATTCAATTCTTTCTCGCCCTGGTCGTAATCAAAGACTTTAGTTTTGTGAGGTTTATTCAGAAAATAATCGATAGAGTCCGGAGAATCTTTGTATTTAGCAACTAACCTGGCGTATGCTTTGGTCTTTTTTGCAATATCCTCGACAAAATTGACAATGTCTTTGTGGTTTTCATCCTGCCATGGATTCTGACCTCGCCAGTGATTGTCGAATTTCTTCTGCAGACTGTGCATTTGTTTATTCATCGCTTCTTCGGCATATTTTTGCATGCGCGAATCGATGGTGACATAAATTTTAAGACCGTCAGAATAAATATCGTATCCGTTTTCCTCTTCCCAGGTTTGTAAGTATTTTTCAATATAAGCCCGGAAGTGAAGTGCATCACCGTCATAATTTTGTTCAACACTGAAATTCAGTTGAATTGGAATGGCTGTTAGGGAGTCACATTCGTGTCGGCTTATCACTTTCAGTTTTACCAGATTCTCCAGTACAACATTGCGTCGTTCCATTGAACGGACAGGATGGGCTATCGGACTATAGGAAGTGGTGGCTTTCAGAAGTCCTACCAGTGTGGCTGATTGTTCGAAATTAAGCTTATCAGGAGTGGTATTGAAAAAAGTCTTGGCTGCTGTATGTATTCCAAAAGCATTGCTTCCAAAATCAACAGTATTGAAATACATGGTTAGTATTTGTTTTTTGCTGTAAAACATTTCAATTTTAACGGCAGTAGTCCATTCCTTAGTTTTGCTGATAATCAGTTTTACGCCGGGGATATACCCAAACAGCCCGGTGGAGTACTGGTTCCTGGTCTTATACATATTCTTCACCAGCTGTTGGGTAATGGTGCTGGCACCCCGGCTTCTACCACGCATCATGTCTTTAATGGCAGCAAAAACACCTTCAAAATCAATTCCGAAGTGTTGATAAAAACGTACATCTTCAGTAGAAATTAATGTCCTGATCAGTTTAGGTGAAATTTCATCATACGTAACCGGAGTTCTGTTTTCCCTGAAATATTTCCCAAGAACTTTCCCATCAGAAGTATAGATAATCGAAGCAGAACTTTGAGTTGGATTGCTTATGCTACTTAAACCGGGTGATTTTCCAAAAAGGAATAAGAAATTTATGTCTACAAGAAAAAGGTAGATCATAAATAATACGAAGAAAGTCAATATGGTATTCAATAATTTTCGATACCATACCAATCCCCGGTAACGTGCATAACGGGCTTTACGCCAGGCAACAAATTTCATAAACCGGATTTTTACAAACTCCAGTACACCCGGAAGTTTAGTCGGTAAATTTTCAAACAAATGCTTTATAAATCTCCAAAAAACAAGAAGTTGAAGCGATATTTTATTCCACATAGTATATTCCCTAATTTTCGTACAAAGTTACTGTAAAAAGATTGAATTGTAGGTCAGAGTTGTTCTATGTTAAGAATCTTTTTTTATTTTCAGGACTTGGTAAAAGGCAGGTCGTACGTTTCCCAAAGTAATGGTAACGTTTTTTAGCAATTAATTGATACAATTTATTCCGTATTGGTTTGGGAATCAATTTTAAGACAGCAATTAATTTCCAGACACCACCAATATCCGTGAGAATTTCAAGTACCGCTGATGATTCCCGAAAAGATTTGTTTTCCTTTAAATAAATGATCGATTCCGTCATTTTATCGTTTTCATGAATCCCGTTTAGCATTTTCTGTCCCCTTTCGGACTGAATTGATACAAACCGGAACTTCATATTCTTATCAATGCGGATAAGATACTGAATCCATCCACAACATAAATTACAAATACCATCAAAAATAATGACCGGATATTGATTCATTGTAAATCTAATTTGTTATAAAACGAAATAGATATCCTAATTGTTGAACCTTTAACAAGGAAGCCCGGTTTATTAATAAACCGGGCTTCCTAAAAATAGATCGATTGTTTTCTATAAACCAAATTCAGCTTTAATGTCGGCTACTTTATCTGTTTTTTCCCAGGTAAAAAGTTCGACTGTCTGAGTGAACAGGTTGTTATTGCCATCTCTGAAGCTTTTTGTCTTTATCTCCGGAGTACGACCCATATGACCATACGAAGCAGTTTCTTTATAAATCGGATTGCGAAGTTTCAGTCTTTCTTCAATTGCTCTTGGACGCATGTCAAATAGTTTCTCGATTTTGACTGCTATTTCGCCATCGTCGAGTTTAACCTGAGCTGTACCATAGGTGTTCACATACAAGTTCATGGGTTTAGCAACGCCAATAGCATAGGCTACCTGAACCAGTACTTCATTGGCCAGACCTGCAGCTACAATGTTTTTGGCAATGTGGCGGGCAGCATATGCAGCCGAACGGTCGACTTTCGAAGGATCTTTCCCTGAAAAGGCACCACCACCATGTGCACCTTTACCACCATAGGTGTCAACAATAATCTTGCGACCTGTAAGTCCGGTATCTCCGTGAGGACCTCCGATAACAAATTTGCCGGTAGGATTAACAAGCAATTTATAATCGTCTTTAATCAGTTGGGCAAATTGTGCATCCATAGCTTTAACACGGGGAATCAAGATGGTTCTTACATCTTCTTTAATGATAGCCAACATTTCAAGATCGTCTTTCGCTGTAGGTTTTGCATTGTGTGCAGGATGTACCATATCGTCATGTTGAGTCGAAACAACAATGGTATGAACTTTTACCGGTTGGTTGTTATCATCATATTCAATGGTAACCTGTGATTTTGAATCGGGGCGGAGGTAAGTCATTTCTTTTCCTTCTTTACGGATGGCTGCCAGTTCCTGTACCAGTGCGTGTGAAAGATCCAGTGCAACAGGCATCAGGTTCTTTGTCTCATTACAGGCATACCCGAACATCATTCCCTGGTCGCCGGCACCTTGTTCCATAGGCTCTGCACGTTCAACACCCTGGTTGATATCTGCCGATTGTTCGTGAATGGATGAGAAAATTCCACAGGCATCGCCACTGAACATATATTCGCCCTTGGTATAACCTATTTCGTTGATAACTTCACGCGCCACTGATTGGACATCAACATAAGCCGATGTTTTTACTTCGCCTGCCAATACTACCTGACCGGTGGTTACCAATGTTTCGCATGCTACTTTTGAATTGGGGTCCTGAGCCAGGAAGTTATCCAGTAGGGCATCTGAAATTTGATCGGCTACTTTGTCCGGATGACCTTCCGATACCGATTCGGATGAAAATAAATATCCCATAATTTTTTGATTTACAATTTTACGATTTACATGTAACAATTGCTTTAATACGCATTTGTAACTGCGAATGTAAAATTAATTTACATTTTTAGATTTATACTTTGATGTAAGTACGTGGATGGAATGTTTAGTGGACTTAGTAAGATGCAGAAAATAGGTTGCGATTTAGCATTTTTTTCTGTGGTTGCAAGCAGTCCAAATCTCTCCACATTTATTACGTCACAAAAGTACAGAAACTATTTTAATTGGCAAAATATATTTATTCGAAGAAAAGTAGAGTGGTGTAAACCTAAACCTCTACTTTTTCAAAATACAAAACCTATCTGATTGTTTTTTTATCGAGCGTTACCACAAAAGAAGTGTTACTTTCCTTACTCCTGTTTTTAAAAAGTTTTTCATAGGGTTCCAGTAAAAATGTTTCCATCCGTCTTTGATTTCTCTCACCTTATTATCCGGAACTCCAAGTTGCGAAAAGTTGAGTTGAGTCTTATTCCCTTCCGGTTTAAACTGAAAAGTACAAATGGAATAATGATCTTCAGGCCATCCTTCTTCCTGAAAATTCCATGCTTGTACAATTTTTTTACCTTCAATTAATTCGATGTTATATCCCTGGCAATAACCATCGAATACATCGAATTTGCCTTTAATTTCTTTACTCATTATTACATTAGATCCTGTAAAAGCAGCATGTTTTTTTTGATCCATTATTAAATCGTAAACTTTCTGTGTCGGAGCATCAAATGTGATTGTTTGTTTGATTGATTTAGTTTCCATAATAGCAGAATTAAAGTTGATATACATTCATTTGTTTTGAAATCATTTGAATGTATTAACAACAGGTCTACATAGTAAGTTCCAACTATACAGATAGTTTAAATCAAAATATAATATTTTAAATTTACAGGCCTTAAATAGCTTTCATTTTATTCTTTTTTGCATCATGAGTCAATTCGGCGAGTCCAAGTTTCTCCATCAATGGTGGCACGTACATTCCAAAACGTCCCCGCAATCCTTTCTTAAGACCATACCACCCACCCACCGGGTTGCTGACAGATCGGCCCCAGGCTTCTACAGTACCTTCTTTGGCTTCTTTTTGTTCATCGGCACTCCCCAGTTCCATCCAATCGCCTTTTTCTTTTAACAGAACCTGCAGATCGTTCAGGCAACGATAATCATAGAATAATACAGTTGAACCAACCGTGCAAACCAAAATATCCTTCCCATCCCTCAACTCTCTGTGCATGGTGAATTCAGATGTTAATGGTGGCGTTTTAAGCTTCCATGGATTTTCTTTTGTTCCGTTTTCTTCACTCATAATAATTTATATTTTAGATCGATAAGTTCGTTTTCTTCAGAAATTCTTATTTTTTTATCGCTAATGATCCGAAAAACTTTTTCATGTCATTCCAAGAATTCAGGTCGGCATCCTTATTGTATTCAATAGCCATATTAAATTTCTTTCCCAGACCGGTAGCAGCAGGATTGCTGAAAGCGTGTAAAGCCCCGGGATATGATTTGAACGAGTAGGTCGCTCCAATGGAATCCATTTGGTGTTTAAAGGTGGTAATATCAGCTTCGGGAACAAATTTATCACTCCCTCCGTTACAAACAAGGATCTTTGCTTTCAATAAATCCTTATCAGGGGTTACTCCTTTCAGACCGCCATGAAAACTCACTACCGCTTTTAAGTCAGCTCCAAGTTTTGCATAATTCAACACAATGGCTCCTCCAAAACAATATCCGATAGCATATACAGTAGTAGGATCTGTTTGTTTATACCCTTTAATCTTTGTGAGTGCTGCATCCAGCAGGGTTGTCGCAAGTTGGGGATTGCTGTAAAAAGGTGCCGTATACGTCTGTGCTTCGGTAGGATTTGTTGCAATTTTTCCATCCCCGAACAGATCAACCGCCATGGCTATGTATCCAAGCTCTGCCAGTTTTCGTGCCCTCATTTTGGGATAATCGGTCAATCCCCACCATTCGTGCACTACCAAAACAGCGGGCCTTTTTCCTTTCAGATTCTCATTATAGGCAACAAATCCTTTGTAAACCTTATCGCCTACCGTGTAAGTTACATTTTCTTCCTTGATGTTGGAAGTTGTGGCTTTTTCTGCAAAACCTGTACCCGTTGATGCCATAAATAAAAGTATTAAATACGGAATAATATTTCTGGTTCTCATATGTTGAGTGTTTAAAAATGAATACTATGTAAAGTATATCCTTAACAAAATGAATTGTAAAAAGTTCAACGAAGTGTTATTTTGATGAAAGTACGCGATTAAATAACCAACTTCTTTTTTTTACGTTTGATTTATATTTCCTTTTTATCCGGTTTTAAATATTAATACCTCTATTTCTTCTTCTTTTTAGTATCTTATTTTACAAAAGTTAACATATTAATGATATAAGATATCTAAGATACATCCATAAGTAAACCAAGAGATAACCAAGAGAATAGATAAAACAGGATAAAAAGGAGTTGTGAAGGAAAAGGCTCGTGATAAGGTTATTAGAATTCAGGATAGTAAAGTGGAAGTTTTACATATTTCGAAGAGGAGTGATTCATAATACAGGATATCCCAACTCAATAAAAGTTAGAATTTGTTGAATAGTTTATTGTATCAAGCCTTTTAAATGGTTTGTTGAGCTTTATTACCAACAAATAATATTTACTTGACGTTATTATATACTGCTTTGAAATCTGTTTAAAATGATATTGGAGATTTATATCATTATAGTTATTTACCCGTTCTTAATCGTTTTACGAAAAGGATTGCACCAAAACGAGTAAATAGAGAAACTATAAAAAGAAGAGCAATCCGAATAGTTCCAGGCATTTTATTTTGGATAATTTGGCTTAAATATCTCTTCCTTTCTAATATTCATCCTAATATTTTTCTACTTTAGGAAAAAAGGAATTTAACCAATTTACTTTTGCTTTGTTTTTTCAATCTTTCAAAAATTTCTTCATTCATTTCGCCTTCATCCAGGATGTATTGTTCATAAGTACAAATTTATTGACGTAGAAAATTGGTTTTCTATATGCGTTCAGCCATTTCTTATTCCTTACTTTTTTTTTTCCTTCGTTATGATTCAATGAACAAGTACCCGAATTAATAATTTCAAACTTAACAGACATTTCAGAATGCTAAAATATATACGCCTTTATTTCAACTCATGAAACTGTGTTTATTGATTTTGGAACAAGATTATAAAATTCAAGCTTCTACTTTACATTATCTTTGCATTATTAATTATATATTTTAATGAAAATTCAACTGATACTTATAATTAAATTCTTTACAGATTCTCGTTCTATAAACTAAAGGATTTGTTAGAGAGAAAACCGACTTATTCTAATTGACGGTTGTTACTGAAAAGTAACTTTACCTAGGTGATAATTATATTTTATTTTAATGAACATACTGGAAAAATGAAGAGATTGTTTTTAATTTATTTATTCTTTTTATTCGTATTTTATTCGAATTCAAAATCAATAAATGTTGTCGACTTTGTAAATCCATTGATTGGAAGTGCACTTAAAGGTGATGGTGGTGTATCTCCTTTTGTGGGAATTCCATTTGCAATGACCAATTTTACCATGCAAACACGTGAAAATAAAATAAGCAGCATGCCTTATGTGTTCGATGATCATTATGTTATTGGATTTCTTGCTACCCATCAACCTGCAGTTTGGATGGGAGATTACGGGTATGTGTCTGTCATGCCACAAATAGGAGAAAATATAGAAGTACTGCCGGATAAACGACAATTATCTTTCGAGCACAAAGATGAGGTAGCCAGGCCATATTATTACTCAGTTTTAATGAACACTCCAAATGGACAAAAAATACAAGGGGAGATTACGTCTGACAGCCGTTGCGGGTTGCTAAGGTTTACATTCCCGAAATCGAATAATGCCCGCCTTATTATACAAGGCATAAACCTCAATCCAGCATTAAGTGATTGGTGTAACGACTATACAGAAAGAATCCTGAAAATAAAGGGCTGGGTTCATGTTGACACGATTCGTAATGAAATTACCGGTTATAATCCTGATCGTCATTCTGCTCAATTGGGACCCGATTTGCCGAACTTCAAGGGATATTTTATTATTCAGTTCAATAAGAAAATGAAAGGATGGGGTACGTGGAGTGGTAAGGAAATAAATAAACATCAGTTGGAGCAATTTGGAACCCGAATGGGGGCATATATTTCTTTCTCAACGAAAGAAAACGAAAAAGTAATGGTACGTATTGCAACTTCATTCATTAGTCTTGATCAGGCCCGTCAGAATGTCGGTAAGGAAATACCAGACTGGAGTTTTGAGAAACTTGTTGCCTCTACTAAGCAAAAATGGGAAAACAAACTTTCTACAATAAAAGTTGATCATGTTTCTTACAATGACAAGGCGATATTTTATACAGCTCTTTACCACTGTTACCAATTTCCACGTGATATCTCTGAATACGGACGATATTATAGTGCTTTTGATGACAATATTCATACTGGTTTTTCTTTTACCGATTTTTCACTATGGGATACTTTTCGTGCTTTTCATCCCCTGATGACATTGCTTGAACCGAAGCTTACCGGCGATTGGATAACCGGATTCCTGCAGATGTATCAACAGGGGGGATGGATGCCCATGTGGCCTAATCCCGCAGAAACAAATATTATGATTGGCACACATGCTGATGCAGTAGTTTCGGATGCGTATATGAAAGGAATTCGCAATTATGACGTCAAACTTGCTTACGAAGCAATGCGAAAAGATGCTATGGTACCACCCGATTGTGACACACAACGTAAATATAGTGACCGCGAACCCTGGACATCTTTCGAGGGACGTGCGGGAGCCAGTTACTACCATTCAATTGGATATATTCCTGTCGACAAAACTTCAGAGTCAGTCTCCCGCACACTTGAATATGGATTGGATGATTGGTGTATTGCTCAGGTTGCAAAAGACCTTGGCAAAACATTTGACTACGAACAATTAATGCGTTGGTCCAAAAACTACAAAAATATCTACAACAAAGATGTCGGTTTTATGCAACCCAGAAAATACAATGGCGACTGGATTATTACTGACGATAAGGATCATACCGGAATGACCGAAGGTTCAAAATGGACGTACCTTTTTTGTGTCATGCAGGATATTCCCGGTATGATTCAACTCATGGGAAGTAATGAAAAATTTGCAGCTAAACTAGATCGTAATTTCAACGAGAAGCATTACCAACACGACAATGAACCGGGTCATCACTATATTTATCTCTATGATTACTGTAATCAGCCATGGAAGACACAAGAATTAGTACGTATTTATACAAGTGAAAATTACCGAAACGCTCCGGATGGGCTTTCGGGAAACGATGATTTAGGTCAAATGTCAGCATGGTATCTGTTTTCCACTTTGGGATTTTATCCGGTAACTCCGGGGAGCAATCTGTTTGCAATTGGTGCTCCTCAGTTTCCTTTAATTAAACTAAAATTACCGGTTAAAAATGATAAAATACTCACGATCCGGGCGAATAACCTCTCCAAAGAAAATAAGTATATAAAAGAGGCTTATTTAGATAATAAACGAATTGAACATCCATTTATTAATTATTTTGATCTGGTTAAAGCCAGTGAATTACGATTTGAAATGACTGATAAACAAACACCTGATGCATTTTTATCTTCTAAAAATGAAAATTGAAATTTTCCCTTTAAATCAACATATTAAATGAATAAAAAACAACAATTTGACGCATTATTATCCGGCAAAAAAAACCAGAAAATCTTTTTTAAGCCGATACTTATGCATTTTGCAGCACATTTTAATGGAGCTACGTACGGTAAATTTGCATCTGATTACAAAACTTTGGTTGAGTCGAATATAAAGTGCCTGGAGTATTTTGATCTCGATGCTGTTAGCCTGATAAGTGATCCTTA
>Ga0302209_10001022_pt1 | contig 12524 bp, 11 predicted proteins | sample II_Fen_E3_1_FD_194574 | JGI IMG/M metagenome (GOLD analysis project Ga0302209, IMG submission 194574) | Peat permafrost microbial communities from Stordalen Mire near Abisko, Sweden - II_Fen_E3_1 | ecosystem: Environmental > Terrestrial > Soil > Wetlands > Permafrost | place: Sweden: Abisko...
AGATGTGGTGAAAGTGACATCAGGATACAGCGATGCAGGGGCTTCAGGAATATCGATACTGACAGATTTGCCTTATTTTGGGGGGGCACTTCTGGATATAATTGCTGCACGTTCCACAATTAGTTGCCCTGTGTTGCGGAAAGACTTTGTGATTGATGAATATCAGCTCTATGAAGCTAAGGCTATGGGTGCTGATGTGATATTGCTTATTGCTGCGGCTTTATCAGGCAAACAAACCTTTGAACTGGCCCGTAAAGCACATGAGTTGGGACTGGAAGTATTGCTGGAAGTCCATAATGCTGATGAGATAAGACATGCGAATGATTATACGGATATGCTGGGAGTGAATAACCGGAATCTTAAAACCTTTGAACAAAGCGTACAAGTTTCGTTTGAACTGGCCGCTTTAATACCGGATCATTTTGTAAAAGTCAGTGAAAGTGGAATTTCGAAAGTAGTTACGGTCAAGGAATTGCGCAAAGTGGGTTATAAAGGCTTTTTAATGGGTGAGAACTTTATGAAAGAAGAAGATCCTGCCGAAGCACTTGCTTTGTTTTTAAAAGCCCTGAAATCATAATCTACTGTTTGGCACAACCTAATCAACCAATCAACCAATCAACCAATCAACCAATCAACCAATCAACCAATTAACCAATCAACCAATTAACCAATGCTACTAAAAATCTGCGGACTAAAATATCCCGAAAATATACAGGCTGTTGCTAATTTGAAGCCTGACTTTATGGGTTTTATCTTTTACCCGAAGTCTCCACGGTATGCTGAACCATTGGATAGTGCTGCGTTAAATGCTTTGCCGGCATCAATTAAGAAAATTGGTGTATTTGTCAATGAGGATCTCGAAAATATCCTGACAATAGCCTATAAATATAAGCTTGATGGTCTGCAACTACACGGAGCTGAACTGGTTGATATGTGCCGTGAACTAAAGAAACTTGGTTACCTTGTTATAAAAGCTTTTCCTATTGCAGAAGCGTATAACTTTAAGGTTACCAAAAACTATGAGGGAGTATGTGACTTTTTTTTGTTCGATACAAAGACAGATGCTTATGGTGGCTCAGGCGCGAAGTTTAATTGGCAAATGCTAAAGGAATACACAGGTGATACGCCTTTTCTGCTTAGTGGGGGTATTGCAGCGGATGATGCTGAGGCCATTCATAAAATAGAACATCCAAAGTTTGCAGGTATAGACCTTAATAGTAAATTTGAAGATAAACCCGGATTGAAAAATATATCCTTATTAAAAGAATTCATCAGTAACTTTCGGAAATAGCAGTTTCCCGAACCAATACAATACAACATTACAAATATGAATAGAATCAATTATTTATTTGAGAATAAGAAGAAAAACATTTTGTCGGTATACTTTACGGCAGGTTTTCCAAAACTTGAGGATACAATTCCAATATTGAAGTGCTTACAGGCTAATGGTGTTGATTTGGTGGAGATAGGTGTCCCTTTTTCCGATCCTTTGGCGGATGGAATTGTTATTCAGAATAGCAGTCAGGTGGCTTTGCAAAATGGCATGAGCATCCGTAAACTGTTTGACCAGCTGACGGCTGTCCGTGTGGATATCCACGTACCATTGATCATGATGGGTTATCTGAATCCGGTAATGCAATTCGGGTTTGAGAATTTCTGCAAAGAATGCAGTAGGGTGGGAGTTGATGGAATGATTATTCCGGATCTGCCCATGTCAGATTTCCTGGCTGAATATAAAGAAGTAGCCGAACGATACAAACTTGAATTTATCTTCCTGATTACTCCAGAGACCTCGGAGGATCGCATTCGACTAATCGATAGCCGTACCAACGGATTTATCTATATGGTGTCGTCAGCAGCTACCACCGGAACACAAACATCGTTTGATAATAAAGTAGATTACTTCAATCGCATTAACGCTATGAAGCTTAAAAATCCACGATTGATTGGCTTTGGTATCTCAAACAAATCAACACGAGATATGGTATGCAAGTATTCATCGGGAGCTATTATAGGTAGTGCATTCATAAAAGCATTACAGGAGACTAATGATGTCGCGAAAGGAGTAAAATTACTACTGGAGAAACTGGAGAATTAAGATTCTCACCAATAGCATATATGATATGAAAAATGCCGGATTCATTACGAATCCGGCATTTTTATATAGTAAATTGTCAATGATTAAATTGTCAATTTTTATAATGTTTTTCTTACTTCTGTTTCTTCATAACTTTCAACAATATCGCCAACCTGAATGTCGTTGTAGTTTTTGATATTCAAACCACACTCATAGTTGGTACCAACTTCCTTGACATCATCCTTGAAACGTTTTAATGAATCAAGTTCACCGGTGTAAACCACGATACCATCACGAATGATACGAATCTTGTTGTTACGTTTGATTTTTCCTTCACGAACCAGACAACCTGCAATTGTACCCACCTTTGTGATTTTAAATACTTCACGGATTTCAACAGTTGCTGTAATTTCTTCTCTGATTTCAGGAGAAAGCATACCTTCCATGGCTGATTTTATTTCTTCAATAGCATCATAAATAATGGAATACAGGCGAATGTCGATTTCTTCTTTATCAGCCATTTTACGTGCTGTTGTTGTAGGACGTACCTGGAAACCACAAATAATGGCATTGGATGCTGCAGCCAATAGAATATCCGACTCAGAAATAGCACCTACCGCTTTGTGGATTACATTTACCTGAATGTTCTCAGTTGACAGGTTCAATAATGAATCCGACAAGGCTTCTACTGAACCATCCACATCACCTTTCACAATGATGTTTAATTCTTTGAAATCACCAAGAGCAATACGACGGCCTAATTCGTCCAGCGTAAAGTGCTTTTTGGTACGTATGCTTTGTTCGCGTTGTAATTGTTCACGCTTGTTGGCAATTTCACGGGCTTCATGTTCCGAAGTCATAACGTTGAAATTATCACCGGCCTGTGGAGCTCCGTTCAGTCCGAGAATCAATGCAGGTTCACCGGGTAAAACCTGAGTGATACGTTGATTACGTTCGTTGAACATGGCTTTTATCTTTCCATAATTTGTCCCGGCTAAAACAACATCACCAAGGTGAAGTGTTCCGTTATTCACCAGAATAGTTGAAACATATCCACGGCCTTTATCTAATGTTGATTCGATAACAGAACCAATGGCACGTTTATTTGGATTAGCCTTAAGCTCTAGTAATTCCGCTTCAAGTAATACTTTTTCAAGCAATTCATTTACACCATCCCCTTTTTTAGCGGATATGTCCTGTGACTGGTATTTTCCACCCCAGTCTTCAACCAGGTAATTCATCTGTGCCAGAGTTTCTTTTATCTTTTCAGGATTGGCTCCAACTTTATCGACCTTGTTAATGGCAAAGATCATTGGTACGTTGGCTGCTGCTGCGTGATTGATAGCTTCAATGGTTTGAGGCATTACATTATCATCGGCAGCTACTATAATAATAACAATATCTGTCACTTTAGCACCACGGGCACGCATAGCAGTAAAAGCTTCGTGACCCGGAGTATCCAGGAATGTGATACGTTGTCCGTTTTCAAGTTTTACATTATAAGCTCCAATATGTTGGGTAATACCACCGGCTTCACCTGCAATAACATTTGTTTTGCGGATATGGTCAAGCAACGATGTTTTACCATGATCGACGTGACCCATGACGGTAACAATCGGTGCACGTGGTAACAAATCTTCTTCTGTATCTACTTCTTCTTCTCCAATGGCTTCAATAACGTCAGCACTGACATATTCGGTTGAAAATCCAAATTCTTCAGCTACGATATTAATCGTTTCTGCATCTAACCGTTGATTAATAGATACCATCAAACCAATGTTCATACAAGTTGCTATAACCTGATTTACGGTAACATCCATCATGATTGCCAACTCACTGGCAGTTACAAACTCTGTAAGTTTAATAACGCTTTCTTCATCACGTTCACGTTGTGCCTGTTCTTGTTGACGAACACTTACGCTGTCACGTTTATCACGGCGGTATTTCGATCCTTTGCCTTTTTTATTCGCTCCTGAAAGGCGAGCCAATGTTTCTTTAATCTGTTTCTGAACGTCTTCTTCATTAACAGCCGTTTTCACTGTACGTTTCAGACGGTCCTTGTTTGGTTTTGCTGCACCGGCTCCACCTGTAGTTCCAGGGGTTACCTTCTTGGGATGTGCAAAACCCTGGGTTGGACCATTTGGTTGCGGTACTTTGGTGATATCAACTTTCTGATTAGAGAAACGTTCACGTTTCTTTTTAGGATGTATGGGTGTAGGGTTGGCAGCAACTTCAGCAGCAGTGCGAAGAATCTTCTTATCTCCGGGTAAAACAGGTTTTTTGCCGTCAATAATAATTTTTGATTTATCTTCCCTCTCGCGTCGTTTTTGTTCCTTGGATTTTGGTTTTGGACGGGTACTTTGATTTAAAAGTTCTAAATCAATTGTTCCAATAACTACCGGAGCAACATCGCTGATAGGCCTGGCAAGAGAAAATATTTCATCTTCTTCGTGATCATTATCCTTGGTCTCTATAATCCCTTCAGTTTCTACTTCCACTTCTGCTTCCGGTTCAACGGAAACTTCGAATTTTTTTACAGGTTTAACTGCTTCAACAACTGCTATATGCTCTGCTTTGTGTACTTTTTGTACAGCTTTTTCTTCGGCTAATTCAGCTTTGACAGGTTCGGCAGGAATTATTTTTTCTTCAACTACTGGTTTTGGTTCAGGAATCAATACTGGTGCTGCTACTTCTTTGACAGGTTCTTCTTTAACTTGTTGAACAACTTCTACAGGAACTTCTTTTTCAATAATTTCCTTTTTTTCAACAACTTTCTCAACAACTTTTTCTTCTACTACAACTGCTTTTTCTTCAATAACTTTCTCGATAGCTTTTTCAATTACTGGCTTTTCAGCAACTGGCTTCTCTACAATCGGCTTTTCTACTACTGGTTTTTCAACAACAGGTGCCGGTGCCTTTACTTCAGCCTTTACTTCTGAATGTTTGTCTTTTGATTCCAAATCGATATGTCCAACAGATTTGAAATGAGGCAACTGATCATCAGAAATAGTCACATGAATAGTCTCAGCTGGTTTTTCAACCGGTTTAGGTTTGTTATAACCTTCTATAGACACGCTGGGAGCCTTTTCTTTTAGAAGACGTTCCTGACTTAATCGTTCCGATTCAATTTTCAGAGCCATATCTTTGTTAAATTCTTTTGCAAGCAAAAGGTGCAAGTCATCCGACAACTTTAAATTAGGGTCGACGACTATTTTATGACCTTTTTTTGCCAAGAATTCAACTGCGGTGGTCATCCCAACATTTAAATCTTTACAGGCTTTACTTAATCTTATGGACATATGCTATAATTACAGTTTTTCTTATTTGTTTAATAAGTCTCCGGTTAATACTCTCCGTTCGCTGGCTAATTTTCTACTTAACACAGAATCGGAAATCAAGACACGAAACACTTTATTCTTCGTCTTCGAATTCGGCAGTAAGAATGGCCAATACTTCGTCAACGGTTTCTTCTTCAAGGTCTGTACGACGAATCAAATCCTGACGTGTTATTGCCAGCACACTTTTCGCGGTATCACAACCAATTGCTTTCAAGGCATCAATTACCCATTGGTCAATTTCATCACTGAATTCGTCCAGGTAGATATCTTCACTTTCAGTGTCTTCATCCATTTCACGGAATACATCAAGTGTATAACCCGAAAGCAATCCGGCTAATTTGATATTCAATCCACCTTTACCGATAGCCTGTGAGACTTCTTCAGGCTTCAGGTATATTTCTGCTTTCTTTTCCACTTCGTTTAATCGGATAGAAGAAATCTTTGCAGGACTCAATGCGCGGGAAATGAATAAATTGATGTTATTTGTATAGTTGATAACGTCGATATTTTCATTACGTAGTTCACGTACAATGCCATGAATACGTGATCCTTTTACTCCAACACATGCACCTACAGGATCAATACGATCATCGTACGATTCTACAGCTACTTTGGCACGTTCACCCGGTATACGGGCGATTTTCTTTATGGTAATCAACCCTTCATGAATTTCAGGTACTTCCAGCTCAAAAAGACGTTCCAGGAATACAGGTGAAATACGTGAAAGTATTATTTTAGGATTATTGTTTTTATTCTCTACCATGGCAACTACCGCACGTACGGTGTCTCCTTTGCGGTAAAAATCAGTTGGTATCTGTTCCGATTTTGGTAAATACAGTTCATTACCTTCATCATCAATGAGAAGCATTTCTTTTTTCCAGATTTGATATAGTTCAGCACTAACAATCTGGCCAATTTTTTCACTGTATTTTGTGAAAACATTATCTTTCTGTAGTTCAAGTATTTTTGAAGAGAGTGTCTGACGCAATGTCAGGATAGCACGTCGGCCAAAACTCAAAAAATCAACTGTATCTGTTACCTCTTCATCAATTTCGTAATCTTCATCAATCTTCTTTGCATCAGTAAGTGATATCTGAAGATTCGGATCTTCTAAATTCTCGTCGGCTACTACAGTGCGGTTACGATAAATTTCAAAGTCACCTTTGTCAGGGTTGATAATCACGTCGTAATTTTCATCTGTTCCAAACAATTTTGTAATCACATTACGGAACGACTCTTCCATCACACTGATTAATGTACTTCTGTCGATGCTTTTTAGCTCTTTAAACTCCGAAAAAGTATCAATTAAGCTAATTGTTTCTTTTTTGCTCATGGCCTATTTGAATCTAATAATATATTTTGTAGTTTTAATATCTTCGTAAGGAAATGTGAGGTTTTCACTCACAATCACTTTTCGTTTTGCTCCTTCCGGTTTTTCGGATTTTTCTATTTCTAACACAAATTCAGTTGGGTGCACTTCCATAAGGATTCCGGTGTATTTAAGTCCGGCCTTTGTAAGTGTTTCAACTTCATTGCCAATGTTTTTTTCGTATTGTTTCAGTACCTTAAATGGCTCGGTTAACCCGGCTGAACCTACTTCCAGTTCGTAATCTTCAATTTCACGATCAATCTGAGACTCAATGTGTCTGTTTAATTCTCCGCAGAACTCAATAGTCACTCCTTCAAATGAATCAATTTCGACCAAAACGCGGTTGTCCGGTGTGATTTTTATATCAGCCAAAAAATATTCAGTATTGGCTATGAATTGTTCAATAGCTTGCTGTACAGAGTCTTTTGAAATCATATTGATTGTTATTTTAACAAACGAGGGGACTGTTGTCCCCTCCTCCGTATCCTAATTCTTTGCAAAAGTACAAAATAATTCTTTATAATACAAAGATATAAGATAAAAAAACACTATCTACCTGATTTGATTTGCTTTTTTTATTACTTGACACCATTTATTCAATTATTTTCAACAAATATTCAGGTAAAATTCTTTCGTATTTTAATTTTGGATTCTTCATTTCTTACTCTATCTTTGTATCAATTAAAATTACTTATTTTTAATCATAATTCTACTGCTATGTTTAAAATACTGTCTGTCAATCCCGGGTCAACTTCTACAAAATTCGCTGTCTACGAAGATGAAACCCTGGTTAGTTTACATACCATTCGTCATACTCCTTCAGACTTGAAACCTTTCAAAACATTATTTGACCAATACGAATTTCGAAAGAACCTGATGCTGGATAAATTGAAAAATGATGGGATTGATCTATCCGATCTGTCTGCTGTTGTTGGACGTGGCGGTTTGGTTCGCCCGCTCGAATCGGGTGTTTATGGAGTAAATGATAAACTGATCTCCGATTTAAAGTTCCCGCACAGGGCCGAACATGCCAGTAATCTCGGTGGGGTAATTGCCCACGAAATTGCGCAGGCTATTCCCGGTTGCAAAGCCTTTATTGCCGATCCTATAGTTGTTGACGAATTGCAGGATGTAGCACGCATCAGTGGATTGCCTGAGATCCCCCGCCGTTCCATGTTTCATGCGCTCAACCATAAAGCCATCGCCCGTAAGTATGCTGCAGCAAACGGTACAACGTATGATAAACTGAAACTGGTAATTGCTCATTTGGGAGGTGGTATATCTGTTGCTGCCCACCGGTATGGCAAAGTGATTGATGTAACCCAGGGATTGGATGGATATGGTCCTTTTTCTCCGGAACGTGCAGGTACCCTTGATGCCGGGCTGCTTGTAAGCCTTTGTTTTGATGGAAAATATACACAGGATGAAATACGTAAACTGCTGGTAGGCAAGGGTGGCTTAATGGCTCATTTGGGTACAAACGAAGAACTTATTGCTGAAAAGAGAGCGGAAGAAGGTGATACAAAGGCAAAACTTGTACTCGAAGCTATGGCCTATACTGTAGCCAAAGAAATAGGGGCTATGCTGACTGTACTGAAAGGCGAAGCTGATGCCGTTATTCTTACCGGTGGAATTGCACACAGTCAGTTTATTGTTGAATATATTAAGAAGATGATTTCACCTATGGCAAAAGTTGCTGTTTATCCGGGTGAAGATGAAATGGAAGCACTTGCTATGAGCGGATTACGGGTATTGAGAGGGGAGAAGAGTAAGGAGTATTGATAGTAGGTAGTAGGTAGTGGGTAGTAAGTAGTCGGTAGAAAGTAGTGGGTAGTAAGTAGAAAGTAGTGGGTAGTAAGTAGAAATAGTTAATTAGGTTGATTAAGTCAATTAAGTTAATAGGCTTGTAGAATCATTCTAAGTATATTATTCTATTAATCTATAGAAATATAATACGTTAATACTATATTATTTGTTTTTATACATATTATTTTCAGTTGCTCCATTTGTTGAGCAACTGATTTTTTTTATATAGAATGCGATGTTTGTTCCCAATTCAGGATTGGTACTGGAATCGAATTTTGAGTATAAGTTATTCAAATGCTTGTAGTTGTTTCAAAATGTTCTTTGTTACATCTTTGCGGCATGAACCAAAGTCCGGATTTATTGTGCTGTGCTTTTTGGTTAGTCGGGTGGCAAAGAAGTAAACATTGTCTTTCCTCTCCACATATCCTACCCACCAGCCAATATCATTTCCATTGGCCCTTGTCCATCCTGTTTTTGAGCGAATGATATAATTCTTTGACTTTTCAGTAATCATTACTTCTTTCAGAATGGCAATATTACTTTTTGAAAAAGGTACTTTTCCTTCATATACATGGATTAAAAATTCAATCTGGTTTCGTGGTGATACAGCAAATGACCCAAAGTTCCAAAAGTCAGCGCCTTTCTCTGTCAGGTTCCCGTTTCCATACTTACACGCTTTCAGGTCATGCCGGTATTTCTCCTTTCCGATCCGTTTAGCCAGTTCAACAAAAACCCAGCCGGCTGATACTTCGAATGCTTTTTTGACAGTCATTTCATGATAAATATCTGGTCGGTAACCATACCGGGTTGTGTCCTGTTTTTCCGTAAATTTCACAATCTCATTTTCGTCCTTTATCACCCCTGATTCAAGTGCTATCAATAAGTTTATGATTTTAAATGTGGAAGCCGGCAATGTTCCCTTATTTGCATCGATGATATTACTGAAAATCCACTTTTTGTTTTTGTAATCATAAATGGTTGTACTCCCCTGTACGTTACACTTTTGAAAAGGGGTAACCATATCAACCTGCCCTGTGGCAAGTGCTGAATACAAAAGTGTGAAAATGATGCAGATTAGTCGCATGCTCTTCAAGTTGATTTGTTAATATGTTTTTAATGGAAGGTTTTTGAAATTCTTCTATTTTTTGCGATAATAAAAATATCTCCGTATTGTCCATCAGTTGATGGATGCTTTAGAGTGTAACTTTATTCTCAATAAAAATATTTATTCAAATATTGTGTCTTAAAACCCCTTTAGGGGTTTGGGGTAGTCTTTCTTTCTTATTCAGCCCGATATCCTAAGTAGAAGTCCAGTTTGACTTTCTTGTTTGCTGCTACTACAATATCCCGTTTCTCTTCTACCAGCAGATCCCATTTATTTCCCTTTGCTTGACATTTTACAGTATAGGTACCCGGACTGACTTTTAACGTGTAATTCCCTAAGGAATCAACATTTGCCTGATACCGTGCATTTTCCATCCATATCTCATCCGGAAATAATGTATAAAACGGATAATTTACTAAGAATTCAACATGATAAACATGACCCGTAATGATGGAAGATCCATTTAGGGTAGAATCAGTCGTTGAAACCAGGATTGCTTTCCCTTTTTGATAGGAGATACTCAGGCATGAGCTGTTTAGGAATACTATTGCCACGATGATGGTGTAAAAAATGTACTTTTTGTAATCCATTTTTTATAGATTCAATGCCATTTGTAACTTGTTCCGGCTAAAGGGTCAACACTTTTAAAGTCATTAAAATCCTTTTGTTTGTTATTTTCCCACCAGTCACTGTATGCCTTTGCAGCAATCTCAAGTGACAGGTTGTCATCCACTAATTTCATTTCGGTTGAGTTCCTCAATGCAAGTATGGAATTTTGCGAAGGGAATCTCATTATCAATCGGTCACTCTGTATGGCTACCGCCCTGACGGATTCAATGGTCCAAAGTACATACATTCCCAGCTTGCAATCCGGTGCATACAACGAAGAAATTCCATTACGGGGAAAATTATGGATGATTTGGGTTTCATTCCTGTATGTAAGCAATGCAGGAATATCCAGGTACGTAAAAGCAGGCAAATTCAAGGAGTCGTATTGATTGGCTCTTAATAGTGCGATATACCGCTCAACGGTCAGGTTGCCTGTTGTAATGTCGGTTTTCTTGTCACAGCTCAGCAATCCAATCATAATAACCATAATCGTGATAAATTTCAATGTTTTCATAATGTTGGTAATATTTTAAATGTGCTGTATAATTATCTGCTAATGTGTTGTTTTATCCGCAAATACCCGACAAAGATAATCGATTAAATTTAATAATTAATGTTTTTTTTAAATAGTTTCAAACGAAATTTCCTGATATATCCGAATACCTTTTTCTTTTACTTTTGGTATGGTCAGATTGTCTGAATTTTTTGAATATCCTGTTTTAATTCAGGTTATAACTTGGTTGAAATAACGATTCATCTTCCGTAAACTGTTAGTACTGTAAAGAGGGGGTTGGTTGGGGGTTTCCTGGGGGTTTCCTGGGGGTTACGAGGGGGTTAGGAGGGGTAAACCTCTCGTAACCCCCAGGAAACCCTCAATAAAGTCTCTCCAATTCCACTTTATACCTAAATATGAAGAATGATAGAGGCTATTGTGATTGGATTAAAATAGAGCAAAACAGATGGGTAAACGATTAATTATTTACAGGTTGACACGCTAAAAAATGAAGTTTAAAAATAATTGGGGATGCCATTTTGCATGCCTGACAAAGTGGAAGTGGTAATAGGATAAGAGTTAAGTCTATTAAGGGACATAATGCCAGGGATTGATGTGTCCGGTTAGAATTCTGAAAGGAAGAATATGCTAGCTAAGTCATTCCGGTACCCGACTTTCTTTTCCAACGAAATTTTCTTCCCAAAACAACCATATCAGGAAAATGACCCCGTAGAAAATGTATTTAAAAAAGTATGTGTGAAGGAAGTGGAACCACCCCGGGTGATTTTCGATGCTGACAACAATAAAAAAGATCCGGATAAGATTAAATACATATACCACCAGGAGGCTCAAAGGGATATACCAGATTTTTTTATTCCAGGGACCCTGTGCAAAAGCAAGTATACAAAGACAGATATATGCCTGTTTGATGCCGGTACATGCCCAAATAATCTGTACTGAATTGTTGTTTGGATAACGGAGTATGTTGGTTGGCAACAGGGATACCTGCGAACCGAAGAAGTGCAGGATAGCTTTTGTTACCTGTGCCACATGATGTGCCATCCAGGTAAAAGGAGCGGATATATTCATGCCCCAGAAAGTAACCAGTGAATCCACATTTGTTGATTCTTCTCCCTGCAGACTTAACTTCCAGAAGATATTAGCTACCAGCAAAATAAAGAAAAACAAGATGATACCTCTTATCGGTTCAAGTTTTTTCTGATAGTCAAATGTGGGTGTTTTCATTTAAAACTGATTGGAAACTCGTGCAAACGGGACTTCATCAATAGAACAAAAATCATTATGTTGATACTTGAAATTGCCGGTGATAGCAATCATGGCGGCATTATCAGTGGTAAAGGCAAAAGGGGGTATAAACACTTCCCAACCATATTTCGATGCATGATCCAGAAATGCCTGACGCAGTGCTGAGTTTGCAGAGACTCCACCGGCAACAGCTACTTGCCGGATGTTCAAATCTTTTGCAGCCTTGCGCAGTTTATTCATCAGTACGTCGACAACTGTAGCCTGAATAGACGCACACAGGTCGTTCAGGTTTTCTTCAATAAAGGCAGGGTTTTCCTTCACCTTATCACGTAATAAATAGAGGAATGATGTTTTTAATCCGCTAAAACTATAGTTGTAATCCTTGATCTGTGGTTTGTTGAATGTAAAGGCGTCGGGATTACCATCTTTTGCAAGACGATCGATATGGGGGCCACCGGGAT
>Ga0302209_10001023_pt1 | contig 12523 bp, 10 predicted proteins | sample II_Fen_E3_1_FD_194574 | JGI IMG/M metagenome (GOLD analysis project Ga0302209, IMG submission 194574) | Peat permafrost microbial communities from Stordalen Mire near Abisko, Sweden - II_Fen_E3_1 | ecosystem: Environmental > Terrestrial > Soil > Wetlands > Permafrost | place: Sweden: Abisko...
TAACTAGAGGTGTATATCCTAAATGGGAAGGTAGTGTCTGGGCTAAGAAAGGCATAAAAATAAGAAACTCTAATCTAATATCTATAGCCCCAAATGGTACATTATCAGCTTTAGCTGGAGTATCTGGTGGGATAGAACCTGAATTTGCTTTAGCATATTATAGAAAAACTAATAATGGAAATATATACTTCTATACAAATTCAATATTTGAACGTGAATTAAGAAATAGAGGATTATTCAATGATCAAATATTAAAGAAAGTTGCAGATAATCATGGTTCATGTGTTGGTATTGATGAGATACCGTTAGATATGCAGGATCTATTTGTTACAGCACATGATATATCTCCAGAAGATCATGTGTATGTAGTTGCTGAATTTCAAAAATATGTTGATTTATCAATAAGCAAAACTATAAACTTTGCTAATTCTGCAACTGTAAAAGAGATATCTTCTATAATAGAACTAGGTTGGAAAACAGGATGTAAAGGATTAACTGTATATAGAGATGGATGTAGAGAAGGTCAAACATTAACTACTTCATTGGAAGAACCTAAAGTTGAAAAAGAAAAGTTTATTAAAAAATCTAGAAAAGATTTTGGAAGAAGATTATCAGGTAATACTTATTCTGCTAGATCAGGATGTGGTACATTCTATATGACTTTAAATAAAAATCCAGATAATAATCAAGTAGTTGAAACATTTGTAAATATAAAAAATGGATTATGTAAAGCTAATGTTGAGGCATTAAGTAGAATGACTTCATTAGCTTTTAGAAGAGGAGTTTCTGTAGAAGATGCTGTAGATCAATTGAAAGGAATAACATGTGCTGCTTGTCAACATAATGGAAAAGAATTAGATGGACTTTCATGTCCAGATGCTATGGCTAGAATATTAGAAATGGAAATGAAAAATAAAGGTTCTGATTCTGATATTATAATAAAGCATAAAAAAACAGATGAAGAAAAAAATAAAATAAAAGAAAAGAAGTTATCTATGACTGAAGCTTTACAAAAAAATATATGTCCTGAATGTGGAACAAAACTAGACCATGTATCTGGATGTATTCAATGCTATAATTGTGGATGGAATAAATGCTAATTTAAAATAAATAACTGTAGTTAACTCTACAGTTATTTTGCCTTTTTGTCAAATATGTTTTAACAAATATATAAAAACAAATAGGAGGTGTAATATTAATGAGTGCTGTTATTATTTATAAAAATGTAGATGTAATAACTGATAAGCAGTTAAGAAATTTATCAAAGCCTATATATAGTTCTGTATTTTCAATAAGACTATCTCTAGAAGATATACTTTCTTGTATATTAGAAAAGGCTACGGTATTAGAAATATTAAGTGCTGATAAAAGACTAAAATTAACTCTATCTAATTATAAAAAAGATAATACTACAGGAGAAGATCCTATTCCAGATCCATATAATGGTAAACCAGATTCTTTTCCATTTATATCAGGTATATTGGATGCTAAGGATTCTCCAGGTCTTGTAACTGGTAATGCTATCAAAACATACATTGCTAATAATGGTGGTGGTGGTGGAGGTACAGTAACATTAGTTGATGGTAAAGTATTTACTGATAAAACAGGTGCTACTATTAAATTTAGAAGAGGGGCAAAAGCTGATCTTCCTACATTAGCAGTAGGTGAGCCTGCAGTAGTTAATGATGAAAAACGTTTATATGTTGGTGGAGCTACTGGAGTAATAGCTATTCCAAATCAAGCCGATATTGCAGCATTACAAGAACTTATAGATGGTATTACTGTTGATGTTAATATTGAAAATAAGGTTGATAAAGTAGCTGGAAAAGGTCTTTCAACTAATGATTATGCAACCCAAGATAAAAATGCAGTAGCAACTATAGGTAACAAGGTTGATAAAGTAGCTGGGAAAGGTCTTTCAGCTAATGATTATACTATAGATGATAAAAATGCGGTAGCAACTATAGGTAACAAAGCTGATGGATCAGCTATAACTGATCTTAATTCACAATTGAATTATATAAGAACTCAAATAGCATCTATATTAATAATAATAGGTGGTATTCCTTCTACTCCATTTACAGCTAGTTTAGTTGCAAACGTATCTATAGCTGAAGCTGGAACTATTATTAATTCTATTATCTTTACATGGAGTTATGCTGGTGGTGTACCAACATCACAACAATTTGAAGGAACAACATTAGATAATGCTTTGAGAACTAAAACTTATACTACCCCTGTATCAACTAATAAAACATTTACATTATCGGCTGTTGCACCAGATAGTAGTGTTAAAACATCAACAGCAAGTATTAAATTCTTTAATGGAATTTATTATGGAGTTTCTTCATCAGTAAGTTATGATAATACTCTTGTAAAATCTTTAACAAAAGTATTAAGTGATACAAAAGGAAGAACAATAAATGTTAACGCTGCTGGTGAAACAGATTATATCTATTATTGTATTCCATCTAGATTGGGAGCTATTACATTTACTGTTGGTGGCTTTGAAGGTGGATTAGGATTAGTAAGTACTATTCAATTTACAAATGCAAATGGATTTACTGAAAGCTATGATATATACAGATCTGATAATGCTGGATTAGGTTCAACAACTATAAATATTGCTTAAGGAGGTATCAGTTTAAATGGCTATACCAGTAATTTCAAAAATAACTCAAAAAAATAATATGACATTTAAATTAATGGATGCTAAAAATGTATCATATGATGGCACAGAAGGATTAAGTGTAAAAGATAAAGTAGACGAAATAAGTAACAAAATAGAACTAAGTGCAAATGTTATAGTAAGTGATTCAGAACCTACTACTCAAAATGTTGGTGATATCTGGATAGAAAGTTTATAAAGATTTTTATAATAAAAAATTTAAAAAAAGGAAGTAATGTATTATGTCAGATAAGAATATTCGTTTAAAAATTAAAAATGGTGTAGGTGGGTATGATGTTATTTTCCCAGAGACTAAACCAGAAAACGTAATAGGACTTACGGATTTATTACTTACTAAAGTTGATAAAGTAACTGGAAAGGGTCTTTCAGTTAATGATTATACTAATGAAGAAAAAGCTAAATTAGCTGGTATTACTGATTCTATTAAAGCTGAGATAACTAATGCTGCTGTAGTTGCTGCTATTGGATTTACTCCTGAGAATGTTGCAAATAAAGGAGCTGCTAATGGCTATGCTTCTTTGGACGTTAATGGAAAATTATTAATAGCACAATATCCAGATGGTAATAAAGCTAGAGTATTTGTAGTTGCAGATAGTGTTGCAAGATTAGCACTTACTGGAACATTAGAAGCTGATAGATGTTTTGAAACTGTTACTGGAGATACTTATATTTATGATGGTGCTGCTTGGGTTATTATGGCCGATGCAGATTGGGCAAATGTTAAATTAGAATGGGCAAATATTATTGATAAACCATTAAAATTTGATCCAACTGATCATACACATGCTGCTATAGATATTGTAGAATCTGATGTTAAACAATTTGTTACTGTAATTCAAAAAGCTAGTTGGTCTTCAAAAACTAATATCACTATTGGAACAGTTGAACCAACTACTCAACAAATTGGTGATGTTTGGTTTGAAGAGATTGTATAAAAAATAATTTTATCGAGGTGATTTCCGTATGGCAAAAACTATATTACAAAAGTATTGGGACGGTACAGCTTGGATAGAAATACATCCTGTAACAACAACTTCAGATGTATATGATGAACAAGGAAAAACAACTGAAGAAAAATTTACTGCATTACTTACACAATTAAATGAATTAACACTCATAGTAAATAATATGTCAAATCCATTTACTATGAGTTTATCTTCTGATGCATCCACAATAGAACTTGGAATAACAATAGATTCTATTAATTTTTCATGGGCATATAATAAAACTCCATTCTCACAAAAATTTGAGAACATTCCTCTTAATGTAGATCTTAGAGCTTACAATTATACTACAGCAATAAGTAGTGATAAAACATTTACATTATCAGCGGTCCCATATGAAGGTGGAGATACAAAGACACATAGTATGCTTGTTCAATTCTTAAATGGAATTTATTATGGTACTTCATCATCGACAACTTATAATAATGCTCTTATAAGTTCTTTGGTGAAAGAATTAAGTAATACAAAATCAAGAACTATAACAGTTGATGCTTTATCAGATCAATATATTTATTATTGTATTCCTTCTCGATTAGGTACTGTGGCTTTTAAAGTTGGAGGATTTGATGGAGGTTTTGCACAAGTCAGCACTATTTCATTTACTAATATAAATGGATATACTGAAGACTATGATGTATATAGATCTGATAACATTGCTCTAGGGGATACAAGTGTAGAAATTCAGTAATAATAGGAGGTGTATTTAATTGGCTATACCAGTAATTTCAAAAATAATTCAAAAGAATAATGGTAAATTTAAATTAATGGATGCTAAAAATGTATCATATGATGGCACAGAAATTATAAGCATAAAAGATAAAATAGATACTGTAGCATCTAAAGTTATATACTTTGTTCTTAAAGATGTAGGACAAGGGGTACAAGATTATGAATGCCAATTTATATATGGTGGAAAAATAAAATCTATATATGCTATATATAAAGCTGCTACAACTGATGATATAATTATTGATGTAGAGAAGGCGAGTGAATCAGATAGACTGTTAAATACTTGGACTAGCATATTATCTGAAAAATTAACTTTAAATAATGATCCAAGTAAACAAACCTATACGTTATCAAATGATATTGTAGATATAAAAGATATATTTAGAATAAATATTCTAAATAATAATGTGAATATATCTTCTTTAACTCTTAACATTGAAATAATGATATAATAAAAGGAGGAATAATAATATGAGTGCAGAACCAAAAATTATATTAATGGATGCAAATAATGTAGAACCATTGAGAAAATGGAGAGCAACTGAAACAGTTGAATTTGGACTTTCAATCGTAGCTACAGGTTTAGTGGCTGGTACTAAGTATAAAATAGTTACACCTGGAACTACTGATTTTACTTTAGTAGGTGCAGCGAATAGTACAGCAGGAACGATTTTTACAGCAAGTGGTGCAGGACTAGGTACTGGTACTGTTGTCCAAATGATTGTAAGATATAATGTAAAATCTGGTGAATCAAGTGATATACTTAAATTTATGGTATGGAATAACAGAAAAACTAATGCTGTTATTGATCTTGAAATTGCATCAGGATGTGCTATTGCAGGAGACACTTCTATAGAGTTAGATGGGGTTAACTATGTTGTAACACTTGCAGTTAATACTGATACTGATCTTGTAGCTGCTGCTATTAAAGATACCTTAACTTTAGATAGTGGGTTCTCAGCAGGTTGGGTAGCTACAGTAATACCAGCTGTAAAATTTGATGGTGTAACTGTAAGAAATACTATATTATCTTTTAAATCAAAAGATCTTCTAGTAAAAGGTATATTTAAGTTTACTCCAAATACTACAGGTGTCAGTGCTATTATGACTGAAATGCTAGTAGGTAATCCAGCAACTGATATTGTAAGTAAAATTACAGATGCAAAGATTTATCTAAGAGATGAAACTGGTGGTATTACCTCTGATGTTGTAACTGACAAATGGGCATTCATAAAGAATGAATCAGATGCTACTTTTACAAACTTAGGTGTTGATACTAATGCAACTACTCATCTTACAACTGAATATAATTTACCATTAAAAGCTATAAACAGTGCAGCTGCTATTGGAGAAATCCTTGGTGGAGTTAATACTGCTTTATTAACTGATGATAGTAACTTTGATAAGTTGAATTTTTACATGAGACCACCAGCAACTGGCGTTGCTCAAGGTTTAAGACAGTGGAAATTAGTTATAACTTATAATTTTACCTAAAATTTATAATTAAAAAAACAAAGCATCTCATTTATATGAGATGTTTTTGTTTTATACTAAGATATTAGGAGAGGGATAACATGGATAACATTTTAACTAAATCACCAATAGACTCAAGATTATTCGTATGGGTTGCACAATATAATAATGATGAGTATTTTTATGAGTATGATAATAAATTTAATGAATTTAATGATATTAAAAAAGATATATTAAAATGCTTTGGTATGATAGGCATGGATATGATAATGACATATGATGTAGCTACTGGTATATTTGATATATGTGGTAGAAAGTTATCATTTATGTTTAAAGATGAAAATAATAATGAAATTAAATTAACAGATACAGGAAATATCTATAACGATTGCATTAGTTATAAATCAGCTGAGACTGTTTTAATAGGAAGAGAGCAAGGGCAATCATCTATTAAAAGTTATAATTTTGGATATAAAATTAAATTAAATAACTTTAATTTAAAAATTATAATCCATATTCCATTAGATGGAAAAATAAATATAGATATTAGCATAAGTTCAGACAACGATACTTCTGGTAATTTATTTATTATTAGAAATGATGAACTTTATACCAAACAATTTCTAAGTCTTACTAATAAACAAACTTCTACTATAAATTGGATAGTTGTATAAAATATGTAAACAAAGGAGTGATATAATATGGCAGCAAGTTTATCAAATATATTCTTATCTAAAACGTATGTTGGAGTTGGTGGATCAACAATAAGATTTATGTTTAATGTCAATAGTTCTACAAGTTTAACTACAAAATACCAAATATATTTAGATAGTGTATTATTAAATGAAAATAGTTTAACTGCTACACCATATTCAGTAAGTCAAGATATAGTTTTATCAGCTGGTGGAACTATAAAAATAGTATTAACTGATTCTGCAGCTGGTGTAGTAAATTGGACATATCCTATGTATTATGAGGATAGAGATCTATTTACTATAATTAGAAGAATGGAATACGATACATCTACTATAGTAAACAATGCTGTAATAACAACTGGAGTAGGAATTAATTTAGCTCCAGGATCAAGTACAGCAGAAGTATTAACTGAATTACCTACTTTAGGAAAAGCTAAATTATCAACTATTACAATTGATGGTAGTACTGATGGTACTGTTGCAAAAAGTATAGTTGTAGCAACTCTTACTCCTGTTGATTTAACTGATTATTTAGAATATTCATTTGCTGTGGATAAAACTAAGTATGATTTAATAAACTCATTTACAATTGATGATGTAGCTAATACTTTAACTATAAATGCAAATGTTCATTCTACTAAAACAGTTCAAATTTCAAAAGATGGAATAACGTTTGTAGGATATAATGGTACAAGTTGGTCATCTGATTTTAAGATGACTGAAGCTCAAGTAGAGGCTTTGACTGTTAATGAATATGTAAAATTTCATACAAGTGCTTTTGAAGAAAGATTATTTATTAAAGTATATCTAGATAGTAATAATACTATTGATGGTATATTAATATCAAAAATAACAGGTGTCTTTGCAGCGAATGAAGCAGCAATCATTGATACTTTAGCATTATCGTTATCACAAATTCATAGTGAAGGAACAACATTAACTGCATATTTGCATGATAATGAGGGAGATACAATAGATTATAAGGTTATGATTAAAGCTGATAGTGATACAGATTATATACAGAATACTCCTGCTACAGGTTGGATTACTGTAAGTAATAAAACAAATATATCTCATTCTTATACTAATAGTAATTTTAAATTAGGGAATAATGCTATAAAGATTCAAACACGAGATCAAAGAGGAGCTTTAAGAGATAGTAATGTTGTAAATTTACAATTTGTAAACTCTGCTCCTATTCAAACAAGTTATGTATGTGGAGATTTTTCATTACAAGCAGTAATAAATGATTCTAATAATGATGCATTAGCATACAGAATATTTATAAATGGTATTCAAAAATATCCAGCAACTGGATATACAGATTATCAAGCCTGCCCTAGAGTAATATATTTCTCTTGGAACAGTTCTGATTTAAAATATGGCCTCAACAATGAGATAAAACTGGAAGTTGTGGATCAATATCAAGGCAAATTAGTTATAACTTCTACTGTACTTGGTACTTATAAAGGATTATTATTTAAAGATGAAAATGGTAATTATTATACTACAGATACAGGGAATTTGCTAAAATATATTGAATTAGGTAAATATATAGCTGGTAGTATAACAACTCCAAAACTTGTTGTATTAGAGAATCATACTGGTGATGCAATTGGTAATGTAACATTAAAAGTTTCAGAAGATACTGTTTATGATGGTATTGATATGAACATAAGTCCATCATTAACACCATTTAATAAAGCTAAACAAATAGTAATTCCATATACGTTAAATAATAAAGATCAATACAATTTCTATATAAGAATAGATCTGGATAGGCATGTTCAAAAAACAGGTGAAACCCTATTAAAAATAACAGTGGAATAATGCTAATAAAAATTCCAATACAATGGAGAGGTGAAATAAATTGAGTAATTCAGCATTAATAAGAATAGACATTAGAGCTATGATTGAAGCAATGAATGGAGAAATATTACCAAGTATTTATTCAAATGAAAGTTACTCTGGAGATGTATATATTAGACCATCTAATGTAGGTACGGCAAGAATTAGTATAGCTCTTCCAACTATATATACAAAAAAAATATATCCAACTAAAGATTCATATACGGATTCTAATAATCCAGTATTAAATTTTGGTAAGGCACAACCTTTAATAGTAAATAGTAATAGGTATGCAGCATATATGTCATTCTCATTAAAAGATCTTCCAGCAAATTCTGTTATAGAATCAGCTAACTTTAATATATTTAAACAGAATTATACCAATCAAAATAGTATTGATTTATATAGAACAACTGATGATTATTTTGAAATAGGATTGACATATCTAAATGCACCTAGTATTGGTGAAAAGTTATTTACGCAGCAATTAGATAACGTCTCTGGATATTCAACTAAAGATGTAAGTAGTGGTGTTATAGACTGGTATACCAATTCTAAATTAGTTGATAGAGCTTATACAATATCTTCTGTTAATTCTGAACCTGTAATTTTTACTAGTAAAGAAGGAATTGATGCTCCATATATTGAAGTAAATTATTATATAGATAATCAGAATGTAGGAATATATCCTATCTGTATAAGAAATAAAGAATTTAATGGAGAAATATTTGTAGAAAGTGGCACTAGAAACTTGTACTCTCCTGGTGAGATTAATATAATTAATCAAAATAGACAAATTTCATACGGTGGAGAAATAAATATACAATGTAGTCAGAATATTAATTATAATGGAGAAATATACGTTCCTGTTCATGATGGTTTAATAAGTTCAGTACTTAATGATATTTTACCAAGTGTACGTAGTAATACAAAATATGCTGGTGAGATAAATGTAATTAATGAAAATAGACAAATAGAATATAATGCAGATATAATAGTACAGAGAACTAGTTCATTAGGGCATCATGATGAAATTAATATTATAACCCAAAATAGTAAATCTGAATTTAGTGGAGAAATATTAGTACAACTTAATGATTCATTAGATTATAATGGAAAAATTAATATAATCAACCAAAATAATCAATCTGAATTTAGTGGAGAAATACTAGTAGAATATAATAGTTCATTAAATTATAATGGAGAAATTAATATTCCTCCTGAAAGTAGAGAGGTTCCATATGCTGGTGAAATATTAGTACAATATAATAAATCATTAACATTCAATGGCAATATTAATATCATAACTCAAAATAGTAAGTCTGAATTTAGTGGTGAAATATTAGTACAATATAATAAATCATTAACATTCAATGGCAATACTAATATCATAACTCAAAATAGTAAGTCTGAATTTAGTAGTGAAACTGATATAAAAACTATATCAAATAGTATGACTATTGGTATTGGAGAAATAGAACCAGCAGTACTGACATATAAAACAATTGATGGTGAAATTAATCTTAACAATAGCGATTCTGCTATTATAGCATTCTCAGGAGAAATAGATATTGCTCCTAAGGCAACTACTACTGGATATGTATTTATATTATAATAGAATTTTGACACCTAGTTTTCTAGGTGTCTTTATTTTTTATATTTAAAATAGATTGTCCACATAACATAAAATTAATTTAAATTATTTATTATAAATTATATATTTAATAAATTAGAAATTTGAATGTTATTAAAAAACTCAGGGGGTAGATTTTTACGATATTATATTATTATCATAGACTATATAGCAATTGCTATATAGTCTATATTTTGTTAAAATTATAAATATATATTATTTAATTGTATTCATCTCTTTTATTAGCTTAAACATATAAATAATATAGGAGGTGAGTTTAATATGATAGATAATAGTATGGTCTATCCAAAAAAGATATACTATCAAATGAGTACTTCAAATAGCTCATTTCTAGATATGCATAATTTTCTTAAAGCTAAAAAAGTAAAGAATAATAGATTCTTTTTAGTATTAATAGATCCAGATTTAGCAGGAGTAGATCCTAGAGATCCTAGATTAAATGAATTTATGAAATCAAAGATAATGAGAGAAGTTATAAATAATTATTGGTACTTTCTAAGAGAAGTTATAAGAATACCAGATCAAGGTGGAATAAAAGGATCAGGCGTTCAATATAAAATGCATCGTGGTAACTTAGCATTTAATTTCTGTGTAGCTATGAATATGAATATATTCTATGAGATACCAAGGCAGCAGGGTAAAACTGTTGCTGTTATTGCACGTTTATTATGGGAATATAATTTCGGTAGTGTAAATAGCGAAAGTATAATGATTAATAAGAAACATGATGACTCAAAACTAAATCTACAAAGATTGAAAGATTATAGAGATGCTCTACCTACTTATTTACAAATGGCAGAAACTTATGGTAGAGATGGTAAAAAAGTAAGAGCTACTAATACTGTAGAGTCTTTACAACATTCATTAAATGGTAACAGAATTAAAACGTTACCAGCAGCAAGAAATAAAGTATCTGCTAATGGACTAGGTAGAGGTATGTCTATAGCAAGAGTACATTTAGAAGAGTGGGCATTTGTACCATTCAATGAAACATTATATCTAGCAGCTGTTCCTGCATTTAAGACAGCATCTATGAATGCTAAACGAAATGGAGCACCATATGGTATTCTTATTACTACAACTCCAGGTGATTTAACAACAGATGAAGGTACATTTGCATATCAAATGAAGGAAGATGCTTCTCAATTTTCTGAATTATGGTATGACTTAGAATATGATAAATTACAAGAATTAATTGCGGCAAATACAAATTCTTCATTTGTATATATAAAATATTCATATCAACAATTAGGATTAGGTGAAGATTGGTTTAAATCAATGGTTATAGATATGCAGAGAAAATGGCCAGAGATTAGAAGAGAGGTACTTCTTGAATGGGCTAAAACTGCTAACAATTCTCCATTCAGAAAAGAAGATTTAGATGTTGTAAAAGCATTAATTAAAGAACCTATAAGTCAAATTATGTTCTTAAATAAATATGTATTTAATATTTATGAAGAGATAAGAGATATAAAAAGATATCCACCATTAATAGGTGTCGATGTATCTGGAGGGTTTAACCGAGATTCATCAGCTATATCAGTATTAGATTCTAGAACTACTGCAGTTGTTGCAGATCTTAATTGTAATTTTATAAGTACGGTTGATTTAGCTAAAGTTATATATCAATTAGTAACCAACCATCTACAAAATGCTATAGTAAATATAGAACGTAATGGTGGGTTTGGTTCATCTGTTTTATCTAAACTAATAACTACATCAATTAAGAAAAATTTATTTTTTGAAATAAAAGATAAAGTTATAGAAGAAAGAACAGTAGGAGCCAACACTATAAGAAAAACTCAAAAGACAAAAATATACGGACTAGATTCTACTAAGGGCGTAAGAGATTTACTTATGCAGATTCTAAGAGAAAGAATGGAATATCATAAAGATAAATTTATATCTCCAATAATATTTCAAGAATTAGAAACTTTAGAAGTAAAAAGAAATGGTAGAATAGAGCATGTGTCTACTGGACATGATGATCAAATATTTGCATATTTAATGGCACTATATATTTGGTATGAAGGTAAAGAAGTTATGGAACGTTGGGGACTTCAAAAAGCCTCAATAAAAACAGATGAAGATATAGATGAAAGTTATGAATCATTAGAAGATCAATATAGTAATATAATGGAAGATATATCAGTAATGGATGATGAATCTCCAGCTGAAGTAAAAGAACAGTTAGAATTTCTAAAATCAGATAAATCTATGATGTATGAAGATTGGATGAAACGTGAATATGAAGATGATGAAAAAGCTATGGAAGCTTTATTATCTACTAGATTAGGAAGGGAAACATATAAGAAAAAATTTAATGATCCAAATGTGTCAGCAACAGTACAATATAAAATACCAAATAGTATATTTGATGATTTTTATAAATAATTGGAGATGATTAATTATGGGTTTAAATATTCATTCA
>Ga0302209_10001033_pt1 | contig 12425 bp, 16 predicted proteins | sample II_Fen_E3_1_FD_194574 | JGI IMG/M metagenome (GOLD analysis project Ga0302209, IMG submission 194574) | Peat permafrost microbial communities from Stordalen Mire near Abisko, Sweden - II_Fen_E3_1 | ecosystem: Environmental > Terrestrial > Soil > Wetlands > Permafrost | place: Sweden: Abisko...
ACAGGTACAAAAATTGGCTATTTCTTTTGGAGGAATTCTCTCAGTAGTATTAGTTCCTATTCTTTCAACTTTGATGTTGGTATTGACTCCAATTGTAAATGTATTGTCCTGGTTGTTTACTGAAATTTCCAATGGCAACCCGATAGTAATTGGACTTACAGTTGCATTAGCCGCTTATGTAATAGTGGCAAATGGAGCTGCAATAATTTCGGGAATTGTATCAGCGGCAACAGCGGTATGGACGGGAGCGCAATGGTTACTTAATGCTGCAATGACGGCAAATCCAATAGGATTAATAATTGCAGGAATTGCCGTATTAGTTGGACTGGTTTACGCCTGTGTTAATGCCTATGATACCTGGGGTGCAACCGTATTATTCCTTATGGGACCTTTCGGTATGATTATTAACATGGTTATGGCATTGAAAAATAACTGGGATTCAATTAAAACAGCCTTTACAGATGGCGGTATAATTGGAGGCCTAAAAAGAATTGGCATTGTCTTGCTTGACACCGTTCTTTATCCTGTTCAGCAACTTTTAGGTCTACTGGCAAAGGTGCCAGGTATGTCTAAATTAGCAGGTGGAGGTGAGAAGTTTATTTCCGATATACGAAAAAGCATGAATTTAGTTACACCAGATTCTGCGGATAAGGTAAAAAAGAAGGTAGGCATTTCAACACCGGCAATACCGGGGTTTCCGGACTTAGGCGGTGGGGGTTCTGGTGGTGGAGCGGTAGCAACTAAGGCAGGGACTGAAAAGGTTGCAACTGGTGGAGCCCGTAATACTTCCATAAATATCAATTTGGGTAAAATGGTTGAAAATATAGTATTCAGTGGTGGACTAAAAGAAAATGCACAGGACTTAACCAGGCAAATTGAAGAAATAATGCTTCGGGTGTTGTATGCAGCTGAATCTGCTAGTTAAATACCAATTACACGAATTAAAACGAATTACACGAATGATAGACCCGATAAAAGATATTAACGAAGCGACTAACATTGCACTTATAGCGCAAAATGCGTTGGGCTTTGCTTTGCCTCCGTTCATTCCGTTCCGGGATACTGTAAGGGTAAAGAAGTCACAATCAGTAGAAGCATCTGAAGAATTAAAGTCGAAATTATCATTAGGGTTTGTTGAAAATACCAACTGGCAGGTTCCGCTAATGTTTCAACTGGCCGGACAGATAGACTTTGATTTTCCGGTTGACCCTATTATCAGTTTGTCAAGTAAGAATATAATCACCCGCAGATATGTAAATAAATCGGGTATGCGTGGAACGATAAAAGAACGGTGGAGTCAGGATGATTGGGATATCACTATATCAGGCGTAATCATTGAACCGGATGCTGATGCTATGAAAAACATATTATTGGAATTGCGTAAGTATTGCGAATCGCCAAAGTCAGTGGATGTTAAATGTATGGTATTGTCGGCTACGGATATTACAAAAATAAGCATTGAAAGCCTGGACTTACCATTTACCAAAGGTGTGGAAAACCAAACCTTTGTTATTAAGGCTTATTCTGATAATGAATATACGCTATTAACCGGAATCTGATTATGTTTAAAATGTCATGGAAAATAACAGTAGGTAAGTTTATCCTGGGGATGATTGAAAGTGTAGAGGTAGTTCATAGCGTGGAACTGCTAAGCGACACAGCAAGTATCATTTTACCGGCTACCGCTTATAATGCAGCGTTGGATATTGAGAGCAAAATAAAACGTGGGGACACGGTAACAATCCAGCTGGGTTATGATGATAATCTGGTAACTGAATTTGAGGGATATTTAGAAAGTATTCAGACTGATGACGGTTCATTGAAATTACAGTGTGAAGATGGTTTGTTCCAGTACCGGAAGTCCCTGGATAATGTGGAGCTTAAAAATGTAACTGTAAGCGATGTTTTGAATCATGTAAACAAGGCAATCGGAGATTTTTCCCTTAGTTGTGATTATGATTTTAAGTACGATAAATTTGTGATCAACAATGCAACCGGTTATGATGTACTTAAAAAGATACAGGAGGAAGCAAAACCAAACATCTACCTGAAGGGAACGGTACTTCATGTTCATCCGCAATACTCTGAGATATTTGGTAAAGCAGCTTATGATTTTGCAGTAAACATTGAAAGTGAAGAATTGAAGTATAAACGTGCCGACGAACGGAAAGTACTGGTAACAATGGAATATACCGGTAAGGATGGTAAAACACAAAAGATTGAATTTGGTGACACAGGTGGTGAGCGGGTTGATAAGAATAGCGGAACAACTGACATAAAGAGCATCATGCTCCAGGCAAAACAGGAATACGTTAGCAGGGTGTATGAAGGATATGAAGGAACGTTTACCGGATGGTTGATACCATACTGCGATGCGGGTTATAAAGCTTCTATTCGTGACAAAGAATACCCGGTTAAAGATGGCACTTATTACGTACTGGAGGTTAAAACAGTTTTTTCAAAGGCGGGCGGAGTCCGGACTATTAAGATAGGTAAGAAAATTTCATAACATGGGAAAAGAGAAACAAATACGGGAAAGCATACAAAAAATCGCAAACGCAGGATCCCGAAGTTCTCATTTTATGAACGCTGAAATTGTGAGTGTTGACTCAGAGACTTGCACGGTAAAAAGAAATGGTTTGGAACTCTCGGATGTTCGGCTTGGTGCTGTAGTTAATAGCAACACAAAGAACCTGGTTATTAAACCGAAAGTTGGCAGTCTGGTATTAATAGCCGACCTGAGCAACGGTCAAATGCGAGACCTGGTAATTATAGGTTGGAGCGAAGTGGATACAATTACCATTAACGGTGGTGAGTTGGGCGGGTTGATTAAGATACAGGATTTAACCGATAAACTGAATGCATTGAAAGATCAATTAAACGCTGTTGTAACGAAGTTTAATTCACATACGCACAATGTGTCGACAACAGGAACGGCAGCGGCACAGGCGGGCGTAGCGGCGGCCACAACGGGACAGGCTCAACAGGCGACAGCATTTAATAAAAGTGATTATGAAGATGAGAAAATAAAACATTGATCTATGAAAAATACAGGCATACTATTAACGAATGAATGCGAACTGGCTATTTCGGTTCAACGGGATACAAGCGGTTTAATTACTTCAGGGATGCTTGTTGGAAATACACTGTATCAGAATCAGTACATTATTTTGAAAGCTCAGAAAGGTGAACTAAAGGAAAATCCAACACTCGGTTGTGGAATTGATGACCTTGCAAATGATGATGACCTGAACGCCTGGCAAAAGTTGATCCGTGAAGAAATGGACAAAGATGGCATGCAGGTGAATAAACTAACGATTGATGAGAGTGGAATGACACTGGAAGCTAATTATAGATAGAATTACACGAATTAAAACTAATTACACATATTATGGCAGACTATAGAAAAGCAATATTGAAAGTCTTATTGACTGAAGGTGGTTATGTAAATGATCCTTCTGATAATGGTGGAGAAACATATCGTGGTATAGCTCGTAAATTCTGGCCATCATGGGGTGGTTGGTCCGTAATTGACCAGGCTAAAAAAACGCCAAACTGGAAAGCAGGATTAAAGAATAATTCAACCCTGAATGAAATGGTTGTTATTTTCTATCGTACTAACTTTTGGGTTAAAATTGGTGGTGATTATATTAAAGATCAGGATATCGCATACATGTTGGTTGATACGGCAGTTCTTGAAGGAATTAAGCCGGCTATTAAAAAAGCCCAGGATATTGTTGGAATATCACAGACCGGGGATGTATCGCCATTATTACTAACTAAATTATGTCTGTTGGCATGAAAAGGATAATGTTCATATTATTGCTTATTCCGGCTATATGCTTTGCCGTCGTTCCATTGAAACGTGATAGCCTTACAATTTTAAAGGATTCTATTACTAAGTTGAATCAACGTCCTGTGATGACAAAGGCTCAGTTTGTGAATTTGTATAAATATGAACGCTTAGAGAAGTATTATAAAATATGTAAACGCAAACCAACTCAGTGGAAATACTACAAAGGTTGGAGCACTAGAGTATTTGAATTATGAACAAGGGAGAAATAATGATATTCGTATTCGGCACTCTACTTGGTGGTAACTGGATAATTAACCTTCTGACAATAAACAGTCAAAAAAGAAAAGCTGCTGCTGAAGCTAAAAAGGCAGATGCTGAAACTGATACTGTTAATATTGAGAATGAAGGTAAGAAGATTGATAATATGCAGGAACTTGCTGAACTATGGAAAAAGCTTTCAGATGAAAAATCTGCAATCGATGGTCAACGGATAGGAGCACTAACTGATAGAATGCAGGAATTTGAAACGCTTGCACTTTCGTTTGAGAACCTGGCAAAATCCTTACAAAAAGAAGTTAGTAAATTAACCAGGGCAATTACCAAAGCAAAAGAATGTCCCGGAGCTGAAAAATGCCCGGCATTACTCGAACTAAATAAAATTGATTGATATGAAAAAGATACTATTTCTTGTAGTTCTCGCGCTGATCACATTCAGTTGTCGTACAACAAAGCAAACTTCAACCTCGAAAGCTGAAGTAAAAACAGAAGCTAATTTGACAACTAATCAGTCAAATGATGCCAGTTTGAACATTACTTCAGGGACAGAAACTAAAGCATCACAGTCCGGAACTATTAAGGCCACGGACACCGGAACTGTTGAAGAAACCACAGTCGAAGAAAATATTACGACAAACTATTCAAAGCCTGATTCAACCGGTAAACAATATCCGACATCAACTACAACCAATAAGAAAACAATACACAGGGGTGAACAAAAGAACCTGAATACCAATGTAGAAAAGAAGAGTAATTTAGATTATCTGACAAGAAATGAAGATAAGTCGAATTTTAAATTTGATAAGTCAATAAAAGTCAAAGGAAAAACAGATACACAGCAACAATCAACAAATAAACTTACTGAAGAAACGAAAACACCTGCGTGGGTTATATTCGGGATTCTCATTTTGATTTTTGCCGGATTGGGATTCATCTACTATTTGTTGAAAAAGTATAATGTTTTGAAGTGATATCTTCCGGTACCGCACAAATAAACAATAAAAAAGTATCAGTATCATGAAAGCATTACAAGGTCAATCTATTTTCGATATAGCTATTCAAACAGCCGGCTCAATTGAGGCAGCTTTTTCCATGGCATTATTGAATGATTTGAACTTGACTGATGACTTGGATACAATAAGCGAACTGGCATTATCTCAGGTGTTGAACGATACTGTTTCAAATTATTACCTGGACAAACAAATTAAGCCGGCAACGAGTCGGGCACGAGCGGTTGAAGTAAGCGGTGTTCCGGTCTCACTTGTTGGTGTTAGTCCAATTATACAGAACAATGTTCTAAAATCGGTATCCGGGCAAACTCTTTTCGATATCGCTGTTCAGGTTTCCGGTTCTGCTGAAGCTGCATTTGAAATGGCATTAATCAACTCGATCGGATTAACTGATGAACTTACTTCAGAAATGGTTCTTTTACCGGCAGGGATTCTTAATAAACAAATTGCTACCTATTACCAGGATAAACAAATTAAGCCGGCTACCGGATTAGGTTCGAGTCTTATCCGGACTCGAATCTTTGATTACACATTTGACTTAACATTTAATTAAAAAATATGGCACGACTCATAGCTGATATTAAAACTGAAATAGGTAACGCTTACATTGCTCAACCTGCTATTCAAACAATCTATGACATACAGGATATAACACTTGGATTTGATGCTATATTCTCAAAGGTTAGTTTTGAAAGCATGTTGTTTTATGCGTTTGCCTTTGCCATTTGGAGTTTTGAAATGATATTAGACCTGTTTAAAACTGAAATACAGGCTCGTGTGGATGCTGCCTATATCGCTAATTCGTCATGGTGGCATGCTCAGGCAATGGCATTTCAAAAAGGAATAGGACTTATCATGAACCCTACCACATTCATATTCGGGTACGCAACATCGGATATCACAAAACAAATCATCAAGAGGGTGGCCGTTCGGCAAAATGTAGATGGTGTCTGTAAAGTTCAGTTGTTTGTAGCAACTGAAACCGGTAGTGATATTACAGCCCTTACAAATGATGATAAGGTTCTGTTTGAAGCGTATGCCAATACGATTAAACCGGCAGGCGTGTTGATTCAGGTGATATCAGGAGCCGGTGATATTGTTGATTTTTCAATAACAGTAGATTATAACCCGCTAGTCCTGGACTCAACCGGTAAGTTGATAATTGGTTCTAATTACCCTGTCATTGATTCGATATCTAATTTTATTACAAAATTGAATGACGTTGATTTTGGTGGGAACCTGAATATTACAAAACTCATGGATGCCATACAGCTCGTTGATGGTGTAGTTGATGTTTCCGTTACTGATTTTAAAATTAACACAGTAGTAAAACAGACCTGGGGAACTTTTGAAAGTTCAAACGGTTGGTTCCAACTTGGAGTTATCACACCAACTTATCAACCTCATATTGTATGAATATAGATTTTAATAAACTGATAAATCTATTAATGCCTACTTTCCTGCGTTTGGCAAGTTTAGATGCAATCTATATGGCTGTATCAACGCCGATTGTTACAGAGTTTGCACTATTCAAAGCATGGCAAACAGATATGAGGCTACAGGCAGCAATGACGTGTCAGGTGATGTATATAGAAGCAATATTGAATTACCGGCTTTTTGGAAACTTCTTGAGAACGATTTATATAACTGACGGTGATGGCATAATCGTTGATTTTATTGTGAACATACCTGATGGCATCACGGTAAATGGTCAATTACTAGTTTCATTGCTTGAAAAATACAAGCTGAAGGGAAAACGGTATACAATTGGACAATCAACAGTAACGTATGAAATTGCCTGGACTGACCCTGTATGTGAACTTAATGGAATTACGTATGAAGCTTCCTGGACTGATCCGGTTTGCGAAAAAACAGATGTCGGGCCAATTGATAATAATATTCGTGTATTCTTTTCGGGATATGGAGCATATGTTGAAAGTGATTATACGGTTGCATCGAACGTGACTATTGTTGTATATCTAAGTATTGCACATACCGGACAAGATGGTAACTACAATTTTGAGTTGCCAATCGGGACTTCACAATCAGCAGCATTCTTAAGCGATTATGAAATAATAAGTGCTGAAATAGTAAGTATCACTCCTATTTCTGATAGCTCATATAATTATACAAATGAATTAACACCACAACGATAATGGCATTCATAAATAACGGATACAAGCGATTTAAAACGCTTACAGTTACAGTAAAGTTAAACGGAGTTCAACAATCAGTGAATGTATTACCATTTATGTCCACGTTCACCCAGGGCATAACATATCCGGTTGTTACGGCTGATGAACTGGCTAAGATGTCAACGGCTGACTACAATACCCGTGCAACGGCTTATGCTGCCTATGTGCAGGCTAACTATCAAAGTCAGTACCCTGGGTTAGTTGTTACAGCAGATGGTTCAAGGGTGTATGATGCAACTACATGTCCAATTTAATCAATAAACGACTATGAGTTTTATAACAATCGCCCGCAATTTGTGGTTGGAAATACGGAATGAAAAGGTTAGAAATGCCAATACTGCTGAACGTGTTGGTGATGCCGGTGCTGCAATACTTGACGCCGTTGAATCAAAGGCTGACTATTCAGGTCAAAATGTATACGAAAATGTAGGAGGTGTTGAATCGACTACGAAAGCTGATGTTGAATTATCAAAGAGAGCGGGCTATTCATCTTATGCCGGCTATTCTAATAGTGCCGGGTCTGATGAGGATGGCAATAATATAAAAGAAACTTATTTCAAAAAAGGGACATTTCTTTTTGATGATATTACGGGTGTCGATACAATTGGTTATCCGGGTTCTTTTGGAATAACCTTAGTTGCCCCCTGGAATGAACAATATAATTTTAATCTTGAAATTAGATACTCATCGTTTGAGGAAGCCGAACAGGGTCAAAGTCTGATAGCTGAAATTACTTTTGAGAATGGAATTAAATACCGAAATACACAACATGATGGTGCGTGGGGTAATTGGATGTTGTTTGATGGTGGAGCGGGCAAATCAGCGTATCAATTAGCTTTAGATAATGGGTTTGTTGGAACTGAAGCTGAATGGTTGGTTAGTTTAAATGGTTCACCGGGCTTTACTCCAGTAAAAGGAATTGATTATAATGACGGTGCAAACGGTTTAACACCCACAATCGGAGGTAATGGTAATTGGTGGATTGGGATAACAGATACAGGAATAAGTGCTCAGGATTTGACTACAGATCAAAAAAAGATCCTGAATACAATACCATTAATTTGCTCTGATGAAACAACGGATATAACAGCCTCGACTACAGTACGAAAAAACAGATATGTTTTTCAAACAGCACAAAGCTTTACGAATATTATAGGTGAATTGATAGTTCCAGCGGTTGGAGGATATTTTACAATAATAGTTAAGAAAAATGGAGTGAACGTATTCTCTACTAATATGACTTTCAATAGTGGGTCAGGTACGACAAGAACTGCAACTATACCTTCTGTATTAGTTTCTAGTCCATTAAGTTTCGCAATTGGTGACTACGTTGAAGTTTTTGTTACAGGCGTTGGTTCTGTAACATCAGGACAAGGATTAACAGTATACTTAATATAAATAACTAAAAAATAATAAGATGGACTCAACAGGATTAAGTGGTATTTTAATTGAATGGATAACACCTTTAGCACAGAGGGATTATAACAACCTAAAAGAGGGTATTGATTTTGTTATTGCAAATCAATATAAAGTATGTCCGAATACGGACGGCTCTCCAATTGACTTTACTGGCGCACCTAACGCTGAAAATTTGGAATGGCTTTTAAGGAGAGATGGTTTGGATGTAGGTAAAGACCCTCAGATGTATGGAAGAATCATTGTTTCAAGACCGACAAATAACAAGGACTCGGAATTTACAAATTATCATGTTTATAAAACTGATTTTATATACAAGCGCAGAGATAATGAAGATATAATTTCAGTAATAAAACAGCTTGAAAATAATGCCAATGTTTCTGTTCAGTCTGAAAGTAATAAGATAAAGACGGAGATGAAATGGCCGGATGTTCAACAAGCTCTTGCTACAAATTCACCGCTGGATATCAATCAGCAGGCAGTATTAACCAGGGTAACCGAAGTTGCGAACCGTGCAACGTTGAATGCAGATAATGCAAAGAATCTTATTGATTTAGTACTGGCTGGAAACACTCCTGATATAACATTAGGTTGGCAAACTGACAATATAACTTCCCAAGCAGCCTTCTATAATGAGTGAGGTGTTTTATAGACTTAATAAATATATAGAAAGAAGTATGTACCCAATAGACTGGTATAGAAATACAGCACCTGTTATTATGCTACCAATGCAGGCATTTATTGCTCCTGATGATTTTAGTGTTGCTTCTCAAGAAGTTGATATAGTAAAATTATTCAGCGAGTACGTTGTTTCAAACTATAAAGCAAAGTTCATTTATTCTGTACCAAATACTGTAATTACGACTAATTTAACAACAATACCTTCACGTGGGAATGCTTTTAGATATGGATATACGTTAAATGGTACGGATTACCACTTTGATGTGGCCGGAGGAACTAATATAACGTGGCAGGGAACTAAGAGATATGTAATAGTAAGTGCAGATGGAGATACATATGAATTAAGTGAAGCAAATACGGCTGAGTGGATATATTGTGGAAATAAGGTTAATTCTATTAAAGGAGGATATCTATCTTACCAATACTGTAAATTCATACACTTTCAAAGCTTACAGTCACTTACTGATTTCGGTACTGGTCAAACATTTTACGGAAGTAATAATCTAACAGGGAGATTGACAATACCAGCATCCATGAAAACGTTCTCATGCTGGTCTTGGGATTTTGGCTTTCAGAGTAATATTACAAAAATAACAATTCAAGAGGGTGTCGAAAAACTTTTAGGTGACGATGGCTTCAATGGTTGTGATTTTCAAGGTGTAATTACTTTCCCTAATTCATTAAAAGAAATAGGTAATAGAAAATTCAGTTCTTCATCTTGGGGACAAGGAAACGGTAAAGGAGGAATAACGAGTATTGTTTTTGGAAGTGGTATTGAAAAAATAGGCGATGGAACGTTTAAAAATTGCTATAATTTATCTGGACAGTTACATATACCTGCATCAATGGTTTCAGTGGGTATTGGTACATTTTTAGGAACAAATTATTCATCAATAACATCTGACTCAGTTAATACCCCTATTTTTGACAATGTATTATACAATATGAGTATAAGTGGTAAAATTCAAGCCAATTGTTCTATTCGTGCATATTCTGGAACCATATCTTTTATGCCAGGTATAACTGAAATTCAACCATATTGTTTTTATAATAATATAAATAAGACTGGAAGTCTAACAATTCCTAATACTGTAACAACACTTGGTGAATCTTGTTTTTATAATTGTACATCTTTAAGTGGAGAGCTTGTTTTAGGTAATGCTTTATCGACTGTTGTAGGATCAGTATCAAATATGTTTACAAACACTGGGTTTAACTTAATATCCGGAGGCAATTCAATATTTAATATATCTGACAATGTATTGTATTATTTAGGAGTAGTAGGTGAAGTTGGTGCTGTGTATAATGCAAAGAATTATACAGGAGCTCTTACTTTGAGGAGCGACACCACTATAGTATGGAGTAATTGTTTTGGTAACGCTAATAGAACAGGCTCATTAACATTACCGAATACTTTGAAAATCGTATCAGCTTTTGCTTTTGCAAGTAGTAAATTTAGCGGAACTGTAACTTTACCAGCAAGTGTTATTACATTAGGTAATTACTATCCCTTTGCAGATATGAAGAATATAAATAGCATTATTATACAATGTGTTAATGCAGATATATATTGGGGGAACAATCCTTTTGGTGGGTGCATAAATGTTACAAATTTTGAATTACCTGTGAATTATTCATCGAGTTTTTTTGACCTTCGGGATATTAGCAATAACATTTCTGCTTCTTCAATTAATCAATCTATATTAAATTTAGCAAGTGGTACTAGAACTATATACCTTGGAGCAAATAAAGCAAGATTACTGGCCGCTTACCCACTTGCTGAAACAGATGCAAATGCAAGGGATATAACAATTAACTAATTAATCGGGGGAATTAAAAAGCCCCCGGTCATATAGGAGTCTCTACACTCCTATACATAAATGCGAGCAACCGCAAACCCGAGGGCATAATATGTCCTTTGGTGCGGTTGCTCGCATTTCATTTTGTAGAGGCTACAAAAGTACTATTATTAATTTTAAATACAAATTTTCAAATGAAACAATTTTCTCAAGCCCCGCTGCCGTTTCAGGGTCAAAAACGGCGTTTTCTTTCAGAGTTTAAAATCGCTTTAAAGCAGTTTAGTAATGCACCTATGTTTGTCGACTTGTTCGGAGGTAGTGGTTTACTGGCTCACACGGTGAAGCAAATGTATCCAGGAGCGGATGTAATCTATAATGATTTTGATGATTATCATGTAAGGATTGAAAACATACAGCGCACGAACGCACTGCTTGCCGATATACGCATTATTGTAGGAGTATCGGTAGATGATAAAGTAATAGATAAAGAGACCAAGGAATGCATTATTAAGCGTGTAGAACAAGAAGAAAAGAGCGGCTTTGTTGATTACATCACATTGTCATCATCTCTTTTATTCAGTATGAAATACGTCATGAACCTCTCTGAGCTGAAGAAACAAACGTTCTACAATTGTGTACGTAAGAGTGATTATGAGTCAGCTAATGATTACCTTCAGGGAGTTCAGGTTGTAAAAAAGGATTATAGGGAGTTGTTTGATAGGTATAAACATATTGATGGCGTTGTGTTCCTGGTTGACCCTCCGTACCTGAGCACTGATGTGAGTACTTATAGCAGCTATTGGAGGCTTGGTAATTACTTAGATGTTTTGACTGTACTTAAGGGTGGCTCTTATTTTTACTTTACGTCAAACAAATCAAGTATATTAGAGCTATGTGAGTGGGTTGAGAAAAACTTAAACTCTGAGAATCCATTTAAAGGAGCGACTAAGAAGGAAGTGAATGCACGAATGAATCATACAACGGGATATACAGATATAATGCTTTGGAAAAGAGTTTAAAGAGCATTTAAATGATATTTAAAAGGCATCCAGTCAGTGGATGCCTTTTTTACTTATCTTTGTGCGTGCGAAAATATTTATGTACATTTTGTTTTATATTATTTGTACAATTTGTTTTGGTGATTATATATGATGAACGTTTTTACAGAATGTGGAAATTTTATTTATTAAGTAGTGCCGGCTCTTTCAGGGCAAGGAATGTGCAACTCTGGCAAATCGTGTTGTCTAAAAAA
>Ga0302209_10001035_pt1 | contig 12419 bp, 10 predicted proteins | sample II_Fen_E3_1_FD_194574 | JGI IMG/M metagenome (GOLD analysis project Ga0302209, IMG submission 194574) | Peat permafrost microbial communities from Stordalen Mire near Abisko, Sweden - II_Fen_E3_1 | ecosystem: Environmental > Terrestrial > Soil > Wetlands > Permafrost | place: Sweden: Abisko...
TATTGTCTTTGACCTGTATTCCGTCCTGAGTCATAGTAGCACTCCAGGTGCCTACATAATCAGGGCCAGGACTTACAGCATCCTCTTTACTACAGGATGAAAATAATAAAACCAGGATGGAAAATAATAGAATTGATTTCATTGAAAAATTTGTGTTCCTCATTTTGATTGATTTTAAGTATGAATTATTAGGTTGATTTATACTATTTGGTGAAATAGTTCAACAAAGTTAATAAATAATTACATATAATTGTCACAATGTGAAATTAAACGTTATATCTATAAAACATAGCAACCCGAAAGTAATGAAACTTCCGGGCTGTTTGTTCATTTGGAAAAGCATTATTCTCCTTTTTTATTTTTTGAATAATTCATTTCAATAACAAAGGCCACCAGCAATCCCAATCCACCAAACAACAATACCGAAGCACCGTACACGACACCTGAAATTTCGTTCGCATTGTGTTGTAAATCCATAGTGCTGTAACCGGCTATCGAGTTCAGGCAAATAAAATATCCGATCAGCAATCCTGCTCCGATACCCAATAACAAACAGGCAATCTTAAGCGTACCGAAAGCACCGTTACCCGAATTGGTCATTGGAAACGAGAACTTGTTTTCAATCATCGAAGGGTCAAATTTTTCACCTATTTTCTCAATAATGGCCAACCGTTCTTTTTTACGTACGAATAAATCGAACAATCTGAAAATACCAAGGGTTATTATTCCTACAACCAGTGGAATGCTAATAAAGTCCATCATAATTTTTTGTTTTTAAATAAATAATTTCGTTCTTTGCACTGTTTGACGCATCATGCTGAAATTGGTTACAAAATTGATTGCAGATACTCTGGAAACAAGAACCAAGAGCCAAGACAAAAGATCAAAGACAAGAGACAAAAGACAAAAGATCAAAGAACAAGGACAAAAGTACGTGGAACACCGAACGCGGAACGCGGAACGCAGAACACGGAACACGGAACACGGAACACGGAACACGGAACGCTGAATAATTCTGTAACCAAAACAGTTCTTTTGCGTCTATACAATCAATATGGAGAATCCTGACGAAATAATCTACATAAAGCGCATACTGAATGGTGAAACGAACCTTTATTCCTTATTTCTGGAACGGTATAGTAGAATCATTCACTCTTTAATAGTAAGAATTATTCCGTCGAAAGAAGAAGCTGAAGAGCTCACTCAGGATACATTTTTGAAAGCTTTCCGCAAACTGGATACTTTTAAAGGGGACTGTAGTTTTTCCACCTGGTTGTTTCGTATAGCCTATAATACAGCTATTTCGGCCACAAGAAAGAAGAAAATCATCTTTCCCCTCATTGATGACACAATGCTGGAGAATGTCTCTGAAGAATTGATGGATACGGTATTTGATGAAGATGACAATGAACACAGATTACAACAACTCGAAGAAGCCATCACCAAATTGAATGTAGAAGAAAAAACATTGATCACTTTATATTATACTGATGGGAAGCCGGTTGCCGAAATAGCCGAAATGCTGCAACAAACATCAGATAATATAAAAATTAAACTTTTCAGGATACGAAAGAAAATCTATGTTTTAATGACTAAATAGAAGATTATGAATCAGGATAAAGCAATTATAAAAGCCTTAAAATCGATGGAGGGTCCTACCCTATCCGACGATTTTACTTCCGGAATGATGAACAGGATCTACCTCGTTGCAGCCAAAAAGAAAAGGCGCATGTACATTGGAACTTTATGCCTGTTATCCACTGTTTCATTGGGCATGATAGCAATGGCAGTATATCTTCTGAGGGATTATCTGTCTGATAAGTTGACCTTTCATCTGCCTTCGCTTGCCTCACTGGTTGAATCGGTATCCAGATATGGGTTTGGCTTTTATATCGCCTTTCTGACCTTCATTCTTATTGCGCTCGATTACTACTTCAGGAGTGCGTGGCAGAAACACAAAAATGAAAATTTAGGACATTCTAATTTATAGATAATTCTATTTAATCCTATTAAAAACCGAACCCCGGGACACAAAAACAAAATAAGTAAATAGGTATCGTATTTTAAGACTTACCATTCTACAACATGGACAAAAACATTAATTCTATTGTGTCAATTGTGGTTCGGTTTATAATATTTTTTTTAATTTTATAAAGTAGAATAAACAAAAAAATCCGGTGAAAGAAATATATCTCACCGGATTTTTTTATTTTGCTCAGATCTTTTAATTCAACCTCTGTCTTTTATTGGTACTGGATATAAATGGGTTGAGGTTTCAACTTCATCAGTTCGGGAGGTGTCAGCATCCGATGAGGTGCTTTTTTAATGTCGTTTTTGTAAAACAATTTGTAACCTGTAAATTGTACCGGTTCCCGGTAAATGTATCGGATGTAGGTACTGTGTTTAAGGATCGGTTCTCCCCAACCGTCCATGTTCATGATGATCTGGACTTCAGGATGCAGCTTTATATTCTTGTAATTTTTTACCATCCCTTGCGTAAAGCGGTGAACGATAAGGATTTTCGGGGTTAGGTTATTTTTATGCACTAACTTTGCCAGGTAATCCGAACAAAAATTAATGTCTGCAGCATTCATGGACCCTATTTTATGTCCCGGAATGTTGCCCTCTTTCATGGCGAATTCAGGATCTATTCCTAAGTGTACCTGAGGCATTTTCAGGTATTTCTCCAACAGAGGCAATTCATGTTGCAGGCTGCTCTGTGCAATCTGAATATCCAGAAACACTATGGCATTTCCCATTTTAGCGATTGCCAGTGCCGAATCAATCTGAACATCCGGCATTCGTTTGCAATAGGTGTTGTCTTTCATCGGAATACCTTGTGCTACAACAGCAATATAATGGATGGCAGGGATTACCGGAGTCGTAGGATCGACCTTTTTCCAGGCATCGACTTCCTTATTTAACCGCTTCCACAATTCTTTTGGTGGATATTCGCCTAAGACTCCCATTTTCTTCGAATACAGGTTACCATAATAGGCTACGATTCTTTTATAAGGCAATATCGCTCCCTGAAAAGGAAAAGGTTGATTTTTTACCGGCCATAAACCGGTGGTATCGCCGTTCGCCAGTAACTTTATTTTTTGTTGGTACAAAAGTGTGTCAACCGGAACCTGTACTGTTTCTACGATCTCTTTTTCTTTGCCCGGAGTTTTTACTCCGGCTTTCTTGTCTCCATTCTGTTTACATCCGGTAAGGAGTATGATCAAGGTAAGGACTATAGGAATTAACTGTCTATAATTCATAATTAAGTTAAGGGGTTGATTGGTTGATTGGTTGATTGGTTAATTGGTTCCGTGTTCCACGTTCCGCGTTCCGCGTTTTGGTTATTTGTTCTATGTTTCGTGTTCCACGTTCCGCGTTCCGCGTTTTGGCTGTCTGATCTTTTTATCTTTTGTCTTTTATCTTTTGTCTTTTGTCTTTTATCTTTTGTCTTTTATCTTTTGTCTTTTGTCTTTTGTCTTTTGTCTTTTATCTTTTGTCTTTTATCTTTTGTCTTTTATCTTTTGTCTTTTATCTTTTGTCTTTTGTCTTTTGTCTTTGATCTTTTGTCTTTTGTCTTTGATCTTGGCTCTTGGCTCTAACATCTTTAAGCCTTCTTCTTGCTGAATGTCTGACGCATGGATTTAAGAAGTCTTTGCGGAGTACATTCAGTACCCAGAATCCTGCGAACGGTTTGCAAGGGTTGAACGGAATCACGTTTAGAGAAAAGCGTAAAGGAGATCTTAAAGTATTTACTTAGTTCCTCAGCCCCTTTGTGATCATACACTCCATTTGGATAGGCCCAGTATTCAACCGGTTTGCCCACAATAGCTTCCAGTTTCTTTTTAGGATCCGTCACCTCTTTTTTCCAGTCTGCCGCATCTTTGTATTTGGTCACCATGGTATGATCCCAGCTGTGCAGTCCAATGACATGACCGGCTTTTTCCAGTTTTACAATCTGGTCCTTAGTCATGTAATTTTTCTTGTTGTATGTAATGGTCATAATAAAGAACACTCCCCTGAATCCATGCTTTTCCATGATGGGAGCTGCAACTTCACAATGTTCGACCCTCGAATCATCAAAAGTAATCATGACAGGCTTTTCGGGCAGCGTTTTATTATAAACCAGGTAGTCGTAAAGTTGTCCCGGAAGGATAGCATGGTAGCCACTATCTGCCAGTATTTTCATGTGGGCGGCAAAAGTAGCCTTGCTCACTGTATAATCGCCTTTCCTGCCGTCGTCAATGCGATGGTAACACAGAATGGGAACTTCCGGCCTGGCATAAATCATGGCACGTGTATTCGGTGTAGGTTTGGCACCCGTATTGTCGGTAACTTCTGCCGGGGTGGCTGTTTCACCCGGTTTTCCTGTGTGTTTGTCTGAGGGTTTACAGCTGATAACTGTTATTCCCAGTAAAATCGTACAAAGTAGGATAATTTTTTTATTCATAATGGATGTTTTTTTAGTTGGAATCAATGTACTTATATTCTTTTATACTCTTATACATTCATGTGCTGTTCAACAGGATACTATACCGGAATAACCAGGTAAAATAGATGTCAGGCTTGCTGCATCTTTTTGATTCAGTTCATACTTTATGTTACCTCTTACATTGCTAAAGTTGATATGCAGTAAGGCTTTCCGGACCATGACGCCCAATAAGGTACAGGGTTCAAATGTAACGAAAGTTTTTTAATTATCGTATTTGCCTGTCCACTAATTATTCAAATGCCAGAAATGAAAAAAATCATTTAACGGCAATGCTTGAGCGGTTCTTGTTTTAACCGACATAATATTCCGGTGAATATAGCGTTCAATTGGTGAGGACATATCCATAATCCGGATGTATTAGCAGTTGGCTGTGTCCGCTTTGAAGAATCAGGATTAACTCTAATATGCCTTAAAGATAATGAATTATTACATAAAAAAAACTTTTCAAATCATGTTCATCTCGTTCGCATTTGCGAATGAAATGCCGGCACTTACTCCGCTTATTAAAGATGTCTTTTGGAAAAATCCTCAAAGTACCTATAACGAACGGAAAAAGTTATTTCTCAACTTTACCGCAACCAATGGCATTAAATCGGGCATGATGGCTGTCTTCAATCAAATTGTCCGTTCGGAAAAAGGGCTGTTCATTGAAGAAAACTATGTTCAGGAATCAATCAATTTAATTTACTACAACCACGATTGTAATGATTTTGCAGCCAACGGTCTTATCCGGTTGATGTATATCGACAAAGAAAAGCAACTTTTATCGCCTTCGATGCGATCTAAATCAATGAATTGTCTTACTGATTTTAAATACTGGTGGGATGATGGTCGTAAGGATACTACCTACAGATGCTACCATACCGAAAATCATCAGGCGTTGTATCATACGGCAGAATTACTTGCCGGCCAGTTATATAAAGACAAGGTATTTGCAAACGGGATGACCGGTAAAGAACATGTCCTCCATGCCGAAAAGCTCCTGGAGCCGTGGCTTGAACACAGGTTTATGTTTGGTTTCAGCGAATGGTTTTCAGTAGGATACTATGATGTGGAGATTATGTTATTGACCAATCTCTATGATTTTGCTGAGAATCCTAAGATTAAAAACCGGGCACGGATGCTTCTTGATTTACTTTTATTCGATGTGGCGCTGAATAATTATCACGGGACGTTCGGGGCTACCCATGGCCGTGTCTATGTATCTACTTTACTTGGGGCTCAGGAAGGGACTTCACCTACTGCGAAATTACTGTTTGGAGTTGGCGAATTTTTACCGGATAATTATATGGGAACCACTTGCCTGGTCACCAGTACATACCGATGCCCTGAAGTAATCCGGAAAATAGCAGTCGATTATTCCGGGACATTGGATAACCGTCAAAAGATAAGCCTGAATGTGGAAGATGCCGGACAGTACGGAATAGCGTATGATAACGAAACAGACTGTCAATTCTTCTGGGGAATGCAGGAATTTATTCATCCTCTGGTAGTAAAAATGTCCAGACAAATGTCGGAGAAATACGATACCTGGCCGTATAAAAACTATGAACATTACATCAGCATGTACGATGACCAGATAAAACAATACGGGAAAGTAGTTACACCCCAGTCAGACAGGTTCGCCCTCTCGGAAGCAAATGTAGAAACTTACCGCACACCCGGTTACATGCTGAGCAGTGTGACCGATTACCGTCCCGGTGTAGCGGGTTATCAGCAACATATCTGGCAGGCTACATTCGATAATGAAGCAATTGTATTTACGACTCATCCGGGTGCTAAACAATATAAAATGTCACCGAATTACTGGGCCGGAAACTCCATTATGCCTCGTACTGCACAACATAAAAACGTCCTGATTGCACTATACAATACTCCCGACAATGAAAAGAATGCATTTACACATGCTTATTTTCCCAAAGACAAATTCGATGAAGTTGTCGAAAATAAGTCATGGACTTTTGCCAGAAAAGGGAAAGGATACATTGCCTTATTTTCGCAGAATCCTACTAACTGGCTAACGAATGATAAAGGTATAATAAATGAGTTACTGGCACAGGGTCGTAAAAATTGTTGGATATGTGAGATGGGAAGTGAAACGCAGTGGGGAAGTTTCCAAAAATTCATGACTGCCATTCTAGCCTCAAAAGTAACCTGTGAAAATCAAACGGTGAATTACCGCTCTCCATCCATTGGGTCCATTGAATTTGGATGGAATACCTCCCTGAAAGTAAATGATGAAACTATACCGCTCCGCAATAAGTTACGATTTGATAACATCTATTGCAAAAGTCCTTTTGGTGGTAAAACCATTGTAATAAAAAAGGGACAGAACAAACTCATGCTCGACTTTGACAATACATTACGGGTGAACCGTTAATTAATAAAACAAAAATCATGAACAAAGTACGTCTCTCAATTATTAGTCTATTTATTTTATGTGCCTCTTTACCGGCAACTGCCCGGCAAATCAACTTTGGGAAATGGGATAAAGGCTTTTCACCACTCGAAGTGGGTGATAAAGTTGCAGCCCGTTATGCTGCAACTTCATTTACCGATTTCGGATTAAAACTTCCTGCTACCCACATTACCTATCCCGAAGCATGCGCCTGGTTTGGCGCCCTTAAGTTTGCCGGAGTGACCGAAAATAAAGAACTGCTGGCTAAACTCGAACAACGTTTTCAACCGCTGCTGGGTACTGACAGAAAGTTAGTCCCAAAACCTGAACATGTGGATGCTACTGTATTTGGAATTATTCCACTGGAACTTTATATGCAAACAAAAAAGACCTTCTACCGCGACTACGGGATGAAATATGCCGATGCACAATGGAAAATGCCGGAAAATGCCGGAGTAAACGAAGCACGCTACAAGGCCTTGCTGGAAGATGGCTATTCGTGGCAGTCCCGTTACTGGGTTGATGATATGTTTATGATTTCCGCCATTCAGGCACAGGCTTTCCGGGCTACAGGCAACCGGAAATACATTGACCGAGCCGCTCATGAAATGGTGTCGTATCTCAATAAAATTCAACAACCTAACGGATTGTTTTTCCATGCCGAAACAGCACCTTTCTTTTGGGGACGCGGCAATGGTTGGATGGCAGCAGGTATGACTGAATTGCTTTCGGATTTACCCGCCGACAATATTGATAAGCCACGCATCCTGACAGAATATGTAAAAATGATGCGTACTTTGAAAAGTTACCAAAATAGAGATGGTTTATGGAATCAGTTGATTGACGATCCTAAATCCTGGTCGGAAACCTCTTCGACAGGCATGTTTACCTACTCTATGGTAGTCGGAGTAAAAAAGGGGTGGTTGAATGCAGAAGAATTTAAACCTGTCATTCGCAAAGCCTGGATAGGACTGGTAGGTTACATTATTTCAACAGGTGATGTTGCGGAAGTCTGTGAAGGAACCAACAAAAGCAATGACCGCCAGTATTATTTAAACCGCAAAAAAATAACCGGTGATTTACACGGTCAGGCACCTATCCTTTGGGCTGCAGCTGCATTTTTAAGTCATTAAGCAGAATAAAAATGTCTGTTTCGAAATTAATCTTCCAACTTACCAATACTTTAACTATATTTGCATTGTTAAAATATTGTAATAATAAAATGTCATATTTAAATACATAAGAAGAACGCGGATGATACCTTCAGACTTGTCGGAAGTTACCAACCACGTTCTTTTTTTTTTTAATTCAGGACATTCTTTTTTTGTACTTAAATCTAAATTCCGATGCTGAACATAAGTTGGGTTCTTCCCAATAAGGCTAAAGCTGATTGAACAACTTTACTTTCAGATTATGTAAAACTGTAAGAAACTTATATCAAAATATATCCGGTAGTCTATGAAAAACATGTACTCTTTTTCCAAACATTCCCTTACCTTATTAGCCCTCATTTTTATCAACCTGTCCATTGTCGCCCAATCGGGCATTTACGTAGGAGGACATTTTCGCCGCCAAAGGACCATAACCGTACCCACCCTTAAAGCATCCGGTTTTACGTATGTCATCCTTTTTAATATCCAGGTCGAAACAAATGGTGACCTGACCATGGACAGTGAAAAGTTATGTTCCAACGGGGTGTATACCTTCAATGCCACCCAACCAAATTATATAGCCGATGTCACATCTTTAAAATCGGGCATGACATCCGTGATCAGGGTCGAAAGTTGTATCGGTGGATGGACTTCAACATCCTACAACAATATCAAAGCACTCATTACGGCCCAGGGTACCGGCCCTTCGAGCATTTTGTATAAAAATTTCCAGGCATTAAAACTGGCCATTCCTGCCATCGACGCTATCAATAACGATGATGAGTCGGCGTATGATGTTTCAACCGCCACCGACTTTTCGGTCATGTTGTTTGATCTTGGGTACAAGACTACCCTGGCACCGTACATGAATAAAAGTTTTTGGCAAAGTGTAGCTGCCAATGTCAACAAAGCCCGACCCGGAGCTGTCGACCGCATTGATCTGCAGATCTATGAAGGGGGCGCCAATAATAATCCGAAAGACTGGAACTTTAATATTCCACTCAGCACAGGCATGCTCCACTTTAATCCTTCTACTACCATCACTTCCACAATGTCCGGTTGGAAGAATAATTCAACGGCTACCAGCGGGTTCCTGTGGGTGTATAATGACAATGATTTTAATCTGCAGACGTATGCTGCAGCTATTACGAAAGTCTTTGGCGGTGGCGAAGTGGTGAACAGGGATATCATGAGACCGGTCATGACCGCCTTTACCGAACCTGATTACCAGGGATTGTCTGTCAATTTCGATAAAGGAAATTACAAAATAGCAGGAATCAGTGCTCAGAATTTCCCCGATAAATCAATTTCCTCGCTGAAACTTATACCGGGTTTTAAGGCATTGCTTTATAAAACGAATAATTTAACCGGATCCTATGTCACTGTGACTGAGAATTCGCCGGCACTGAGTGCACTCGGAGTCAATGATTCCATCAGCTCCTGGTCTGTCCGTTCGAATGGCGATCCCTCCTTCGCAGGTAAAACCGTCTATCTGAGAAACAGAAAGAGCGGTTTGTATATGAGTGTGTCGGGTGAAAGCATCAGTCAGGGAGCTAACATTCAGCAACAACCCTATTCGGGAAATGAAGATCAGAAATGGGTACTGGCCAATGTGGGGGATGGTGCCTATCGCCTGTTAAACAGGTACAGTAAGATCGGTATTCAGGTACGAAACTCAGGCATGGAAGATGGTGATATTGTCGAACAACTCACCTATGCAGGCTTTGACAATCAGAAATTTATAATTCTGGCAAATGGGACTTCAGGCTACTTCAAACTGATGCCTATTCATAGCATCAAATACATTAAACCGGTTGATAACGGTATAAATGCCAATATCGTACAGGGTGGGCTTATCACGGATACGGACACCGATTGGGAACTTATTTCTATGTTCAGCGTGATGAAACCTCAGGCGATACTTTATCCCGATTGCCTGTTCGCAGGCCAGGGAGTTAACTTTGAGACCGGCAGTTATCCTGCTTCAATCATGACATTATTCGGAATGAATGACAATACACTATCTTCCATTAAGGTTACCCAGGGATTTAGTGCCACGCTTTATGATGGTGATAAATATACAGGTACCTCATTGCCTCTAACCGAAAGCAACGATTGTCTTACCGGTATTTCGTTCGATAACCTGACTACTTCATTAGTTGTTAAACCGAATGGTACTACAGGAAAGGATGGACTCTATTATCTGCAAAACCGGAACAGCCTGCTGTATATGTCAGTTGAATCGGGCAGTGAGATAGAAGGTGCCGGTATCGTGCAAAATGTCTTCTCGGGGACGAACTCACAACTGTGGACACTTACCGGTTTCGGGGATGGTGTTTATAAACTGATCAATCAGAAGAGCGGAATGGCAGTTACAGTTCCCGGAAATACTGTTAATGCACCTATCGGACAGAATACATTCTCTGATTTTGACAATCAGAAATTCGTACTCTACCCGGCAACTGAACCCGGATCTTATAAACTGGTGGCAATACTGAACGGAAATATACTGAATGTAAACGGTGTCGATACGTCCGATGGTGCAGCGATTCAACAAAGCATCAATCAGAATCAGTTATCTGCAGAATGGAAACTTGTGAATGCTACCGGAATGGGGGTTGATGATCCTAAAGCCGGTGAAAGGTTGCGTGTTTATCCGAATCCAATTGCCGACAATTTATTTATCGATCAGGGTAATTCAACGATATCTAAGATTCAGATTATTGATCTGCAGGGAAATATATTGAATGAGTATATTCAAAGCTCTAATAAAGTCAACGTATCTGCATTGAATCCGGGCATGTATCTGGTCAATGTTTTTGTTGATGGTAACCCGACTCCTGTGGTACTTAAATTTATTAAAACCAGGTAATTTAAATGTACGAACCACAATAGTTATTTCACAATAAGAAAATGCGGTAACCACAATTGACACAGTAGTTCTCAATAGAATACAAAACACGAAAGCTTAAAGAAAAAGATCTAACCACAATTTTTTTTGTATAAAGTTGTATTAGAAATATTGTATATTAGCTTTATTTATAATGAGTTGTGTTGCTTTTTGTGTCTTATGGAGTCTATTGAGGTTACTGTATTTTCTATTTGTGTCCTACGTGACAAATGTAATTATTGTATTTATTTTTGAGACCTATTGTGTGGTTACTGTATTTTCTTATTGTGGTTTTTTGTGGTTTTTTGGTGTGACCTATTGTGGTAACCGTATTTTTTTTTGAGTCCTGTTAGTTTTAATAATTATGCTTCTTTTTCCAGTTTCTTTATCACCGAAATAATATCTTCGTCACCGTATTCTGCTTCTGCATCCTGAAAAGTCTTGCATACCGTTACTCCCAGGGGTGATTTTAATCCGATCTGTCGGGCAAGGCGTAAATCCTTGGCGATGTGTTTTAATGCGAATGCCGCCCTGTAGTTGCTTTGGAGGATGGCATCGCTTTTAATTTTCATGTAAACATTTCCCATAGCGCTGTTGCCGATGATATTCAGTAAATCATCAGGTTGTATTGCATTGTCTTTTGCAAATAGTACTACCTCTGCCAACCCCTGGCTCATGATAGCCAGCATAGTATTCACTGCCAGTTTCGCTGAATTTCCCGCTCCGGTATTTCCCACGCGGAGGGTTAGTTTACTTAAAAGGTCCAGCACCGGTTTTGCCTGTTCAAATGCGGCTTCTTCACCACCTACCATCACCACCAGAGTACCCGTTTCTGCTTGTTTTACACTTCCTGAGACAGGTGCATCCAGATACTGATTGCCCTGTTCAAGGCATAATCCGGCCATCTCTCTGCTTATTTCAGGAGATACCGTGCTCATGTTGATGATGATTCTGTCCGACACACCGGCGCTCAACAGCCCTTCAGGACCTGTAAAGATATCCCGGATAGCGGTATCATCCGAAACCATGATCACAATCATCCCGGTTTGCTGGATTAAATCAGATGGCGTTAGTGCAACAGGAATTATCTGCCCGCTATAGGCTATTTCCTTGCCCCTGGTGCGATTATATACCTGTAGAGGATATCCAGCCTCCAAAATGCGTTTAGACATGGGAATTCCCATTGTACCGAGGCCTATCCAGCCAATTGTTGGTTTCATTGTTTATCGTATTAGTTTATATTGTTTCATACCAGTTGAGGGCCTTGGACCAAGTAAGAGTATACTACCAAGTGAGGGCTTTCCACCTAGTGAGGGCTTCACTTGAAGTGAAACCCTCACTATTTATCCTGATTGAATCTTTAATCTTTTATCTTTAATCTTTTGTCTTTGATCTTTTGTCTTTGATCTTTTGTCTTGGTTCTTGGTTCTTGGTTCTTTTATCTCCTCACCTCTTACTCCTTACTCCTCACTCCTCCTTTATAAATCA
>Ga0302209_10001038_pt1 | contig 12402 bp, 13 predicted proteins | sample II_Fen_E3_1_FD_194574 | JGI IMG/M metagenome (GOLD analysis project Ga0302209, IMG submission 194574) | Peat permafrost microbial communities from Stordalen Mire near Abisko, Sweden - II_Fen_E3_1 | ecosystem: Environmental > Terrestrial > Soil > Wetlands > Permafrost | place: Sweden: Abisko...
GTTGAGTTCTGTAAGTTTACGCACTTCTTCACGCAGACTTATCTTGTCACGCAATTCCTTGTCGTACGCATCATCAACTTTCTTTTCAAAAAGCTGGATACGTTCTTTTAATGGATTCAGAATTTCGCTCAGGTTTTTATGGTTCGACAATGAAAATTCATCCGAGCGTTCTTTCAATATCTTGGTTGCGATGTTTTCAAACTCCGCAGTCAGTCGCTTTTGCAAACTTTCAATCTCGGTTTTCTGATTTTCCAGCTTTTCGCTAAGGTTATCATTAATCGTTTTCAAAGTAGCAACTTCTATGCCACGATTGTTGGCAATTTCCAGCTGAGAAGCCAATTCCAGTTGTATTCTTTGAAGCTCGTCGGACTTCATGCGCAAAGTTTCAAGTGCCACAGACTTTTGCGTTTCAGCTTCATTCAGGCTGGCTAACAAGCTTTTTTCGTTGATCTCAGATGCGGTACGAATGGTATTTTGTTTTCTCAGTCCGAGTAGCCAGGCCAATAAAAAACCTACTGCCAATGCTAATATTGCGAAAATATATTCCATAATTTTAATTGTTTTAGGATACTTTGAGAAAAGCGAGAAGTAACAGCTAAGGTAACATCCTTAATCAAATAGAGTAGGATGATCTTCTTCCATTTTACGGATTATGGTCATCATAAGCGCTTCACGAATAAATTTAGATTTATTCTGAACCTTATATTTCGCAATATAACGATTTAAAGCTTTGTTTTCCTCATCGTTGAGAGTAAATATTTGTCGATGCGTGCGCAGCGAGTTGCGTTGCGATGCAGGAATAGTAGTTTTCTTTGCCATAGAGTGTGGATATACCGTACAAAAATAATATTATCCTTGCACAATCATTGAGTTTATAACAAAAAACTGTATTTTTGAAAATATTTAGTTGATAATCTTGTATTTATTCCTTTGTGCTATGGCAGAACATAATGAATTGGGAGATATTGGTGAAGAACGTGCGCAGGCTTACTTAAGGTCGAAAGGATACCGCATTCTTCACACGAACTGGCAATGTGGAAAGCTGGAATTGGATATTGTGGCTAGGAAAGATGATTGGTTGGTCGTAGTTGAGGTTAAAACGCGCTCTACCGAGACTTTCGAACATCCGCAGGAAGCCATAACGCCGCGTAAAATTCGCAATATTGTAAGTGCTGCTCATGAGTACATTTTAAAGTTCGATTGGCACGGAGAAACCCGCTTTGATGTTATTTCGGTTATTCCCCGTGGACAAAATTTTGAAATTGAACACATAGAGGATGCATTCCTTTCACCTGTAAATTAGGTGTGCATAAAAATACACTTTTTGATTTTCGGAGCCTCATTTACTGTTTCATATTTGTTATATTTATACAATACGTTGAGCCAAAAAATGTTTTAAAATATCTCTTTTTATGTTTTATGTCTCAACTTGTTTGCTTACTTTTGCAAGACAGAAATACTCAAGTGTTTACACCAAGATATTGTTACTTATTTGCAATAAAACCAACTAAAAATGAAACTATTAGAAAAAAGTGTAGCTGAAAAACTACTGAAGATTAAAGCTGTAAAATTACAACCCAAAAACCCATTTGTGTGGGCATCTGGATGGAACTCACCAATATATTGCGATAATCGCAAAACTTTATCTTATCCACAAACCCGTAGTTTTATCAAACTAGAATTAGCCCGACTTATTCTTGAAATGTATCCGGAAGTAGAGGTTATTGCCGGTGTAGCTACAGGAGCAATAGCGCAGGGAGCTTTGGTGGCCGATGTGCTTGGACTGCCATTTGTATATGTTCGTCCTACTCCAAAAGATCATGGGTTGGAAAACATGATTGAAGGCGATTTGCGTCCAAAGCAGAAGGTGGTCGTTATCGAAGATTTAATATCCACAGGTGGAAGCAGTCTGAAAGCTGTAGAAGCTATTCGTAAAGATGGCTCAGAAGTGCTCGGAATGTTGGCGATTTTCACTTATGGATTTCCTGTTGCAGAAGAAAAATTTAAAGCGGCTAAAGTAAAACTGACTACTTTATGCAATTATGATGCTGTATTGGCTGAAGCCTTATCCACAAACTATATTGCAGCAGACGATATGGAGGCATTGCAGGAATGGCGCAAAAATCCGTCAACCTGGAGAGCAGAGTAGAGGCAGTTTATAGTAATTTTAGATTAATAACTGAACATAACGAATATAAAATCGTTAATACAGCGTAACTGTTGATTAATAGACACGTTATTGATTTAAAATCTCTACAATTTGTAAATAAAAAAATATGACGACATACGAAAGCGATATTAAAACCATTTCTTCGAATGAAGAAGTGGTTTTTGGTATATTAAGTGACTTAAACAATCTCAAGAAAATTCAGGAGCAAAACCCTCCGACAGATAAAGTCAAAGATTTAGAGTTTGATACCGATAGTTGTAAATTTGTTGTTGAAGGGTTTGGTAAGATTGGCTTTAAAGTAATTGAGCGAGAACCATTCAAAACGGTTAAGTTTGAGTCTGAAAATGCCCCTGTTAATGTGAACGTATGGATTCAACTCAAACAGATTGAAGAAAACAAAACGGCCATGAAACTGACTGTAAAGGCAGATTTGCCAGCCATGATAAAAATGATGGTTGATAAGAAACTTAAAGAAGGTGTGAATATGGTGGCCGATTTGCTTGCAAAAGGTCTGAATAAATGATAGAATATTATGGCAACAAAACTTTGGGAAAAAAGTACACAAGTAAATGCCCGTATTGAAGCATTTACGGTAGGCCGCGACCGTGAGATGGACGTGTTTTTGGCAAAGTATGATGTGCTTGGGTCTATGGCTCATATTCGTATGCTCGAATCAGTCGGTTTGTTACGGGCTAATGAATTGAAATTGTTACTCGATGAACTGAAAAACATATACAAACTGGCAGAGAGCGGAACTTTTGTTATTGAAGCCGGAGTAGAAGATGTACATTCCCAGGTAGAGCTCATGTTGACTCGTAAGTTGGGCGATGTGGGAAAAAAAATTCATAGCGGACGCTCGCGCAACGATCAGGTATTGTTGGATTTAAAATTGTTTGCCCGGGCCGAAATTCAAAAAACAGTTTCTACGGTTTCAGATTTGTTCGAGGTACTGATTTCTCAAAGCAACAGATATAAAGATGTGTTGCTCCCGGGTTATACGCATTTGCAGGTGGCTATGCCGTCGTCATTCGGACTTTGGTTTGGTGCTTATGCCGAAAGCCTGGCGGATGATCTACAACTGCTATTGTCTGCCTGGAAGATCACTAATCGTAATCCATTAGGCTCGGCCGCCGGTTATGGCTCCTCTTTCCCTCTTAATCGTCAGTTGACTACTGATTTATTGGGTTTTGATAGCATGAATTACAATGTTGTTTATGCTCAGATGGGTCGTGGAAAAATGGAACGCACTGTAGCAAACTCCCTGGCAAGTGTGGCTGCTACTATTGCTAAGTTGGCTTTTGATGCCTGTATGTTCACTTCGCAGAACTTTGGTTTCATACGTTTACCTGACGAGTTTACAACGGGTTCTAGTATTATGCCTCATAAAAAAAATCCGGATGTCTTCGAGCTGACACGAGCCAAATGTAATAAGTTGCAATCGCTTCCTCAGCAAATAATGATGATCACAAATAATCTACCATCAGGTTATTTTCGCGATCTGCAGATAATTAAAGAGATTTTTGTACCAGCTTTTGCCGAGCTGACAGATTGTATTGAAATGACCGCTATGATGATGTCAGAAGTGAAGGTTAATACTGAAATTCTGAATGATACTCGTTATGATTATCTTTTTAGTGTGGAGGAAGTAAACAGACTAACTCTGGCAGGTATGCCATTTCGCGATGCTTATAAGCAAGTTGGGCTTGAAATAGAAGCCGGAAATTTCCATCCAAACAAGTCAATCAATCATACCCATCAGGGAAGTATAGGCAATCTTTTTAATGATGAAATAAGTAATTACAAAAACTCAATTCTATCAGAGTTTTGCTTTGAAAAAGTAAAAGATGCTGAACGAAATTTATTGATTTAAATTATAATATCGGAATTTTTATCTCTCTGGTAAAATAGAAATGCCTTCGTTAATCTAATAACGAAGGCATTTTTTATGAAGCGATATGGTCAAAGCAAAATTACGATTTGTTATCCTCAGAATGAAGGTTTAGGTTGAAGGACAAATTATAATAAGGATTGTTCACTATACCTCATTGACAATACCGCTCAGTCTCTTGTTTTTTATAGATAAATAGAGCACATTTAAAGTCACTAAAGTATATAAATAGAACAACTGAGCCAAAATTTGAATAAAATATTTTTGGACATCTTGATTTATAAGTCACAGAAAATAAGCAGATTAAAAATTGCATACTGGCAAATATTGGACATTCAACCGAAGAAGTTATAATTTAAGCTAAATGACTCTCAAATTGGGCGGTGGTATGAGGATAGCTATGTAGAAATAATTTCAATAAGAAATGAATCAAGTTGCTTTGTTGTCTTTAGATTTAGCTTTTTTGCAAACCTTTGTTTTAGCTTGTATAAGCTATCAGGGCTTGCTTCAAGAATCAACATCTTATCCGTGTTAGGAACTTCCAATAAGTGTAAGCAACACCAGATCATTTCGCGTTGAGTAATGCCGGAAAAATTTGATTCCAGTTTATCAATTATCTGATTGAAAGTTTGATTCATTTCTACTTTAAAATCAGCCCATTTTTCGAGATGGAGAGCCTTATTGTAAAGCTCTTTGTCTAGCTTTAATCTTTCTTCAGGACTTGCCTTTCTTCGAAGATCAGTTTGTGTTACTTTAGCAGCCTCAATCTTTTTACTTAAGTTTCTGCTGACAAATTCCTGCTTTGTGCTCAATTGGTCACGAAATAATTTGAGTTGAGTTTTTTTTGTTTTATTTCGTTTGAACAGCAGGTAAATGATAATACCCGAGAGCGACAATAAAGTAACCAATATTGAAAGAATAATAATGGTATTTCTTTTTGTCCCTTTCTCTGTCTCATTCGTATCATGAAGATTCTCGATAACAGTACTTTTTGTTTGAGACTCTAATGCTTTTACGGAATTAGAATATGACTGAAAGAGTGTCATATATTTACCCATTTGGACAAGGTTCTTCTTATGGAACTCAATGTCAACCAGAATTCGGTAGCACTCACGTTTAGTCAATAGGTCTGAAGGTTCCTTTAATGCAAGCGTTGAATAATGAAATGCCGAGTCATAAAGGCTGCACTTAAAGTATATATCAGCCAGATTCATAAATTGCAATCCTTTATCTTCAGCTTTTGCAGGATAACTTAAACAGCTTGTTAAATATTTTTTGGCTGAATCAACTTTTCCAGAATGTAAGTAGTTTATACCGATTTCCTGAAGAGCTTTTCCGGTCAGAAGTGAGTCTTCAGATTGATTTAAAACTTTTGAATAGTAGAAAAGTGCTGTATTGTATTTTTTTTCGGAAAAATATGTACGTCCTATGTCTATTAATCTGTAATTTGACTCAAGTACGGCACAGGATTTATTAAAGTATTCTGCAGATTGGATGTATTTCTCGCGAGCATTTAGGTATTCGTGTTGTACGTAGCAGATATTCCCCAAATCATGGTATAATTCAGCCCAGAGCTCATCGTGTTTTGTTGCAGACTTATTGTCTAATGCTTTTAAGAACATACTTGTAGCTTCATCGTACTTTTTCAGATGCATGAATAGTCTGCCTCGGTAAAAATAACACTCTATTAAGCGCTCTTTTTCGTTGTTTTTTTTGTAATATTTAATCGATATATTGATAGCGGAATCGGATGCCGGATATTTGTCAGTTTTTGATAATGCTTTATTTATCAACAGACAGTATAAAGCAATGTGAGAATCTAGTTTAAGGTTTTGTGGTCTGATTGTTTGGAGGATAGTTAACGCAGAATCTGGTCTGGATTCAATAAGGCGTTCGGCCATTTTCAGTTCATCAGGAGTGGAACTGCAGCTTGCTAATAGTAAACAAAGCAAAGAAATTATAATATTGTAATATCTGAGATTCATTGTAGTATGGCACTTAAACAAAATAAGTTTGGCATTTACGCTTAATCTATAAGGTTAAAGTAGATTTTTCGCGAATTGACAAAAATACTCAATAATCTTCTTTTACAATAATTATTTTTGAATTAATGAATTTTTTGCGACAAGAGATGATGTAGTTTTTGCGGTGTTATAATGTTATGATTTGTTTTAAGAACTCATCTAATTCCTTCGTGGATTTTAGTTTTACTTTTTTAGCTAGCCTTTGTTTAAGTTTATACAAACCATCAGATGTTGTATCAAGTATGTAGATTCTATCGGAATTTGGAATCTCCAGCAAGTGAAGACAGCACCATATTAGCTCTCGCTGTGTTATTTCAGGATATTCCTCTTCCAATTTGTCAATTATTTGATTGAAAGTATGATTCATTTCAAACTTAAACTCTTGCCAGTTATCTAAATACAATGTATTGTTGTATATTAGTTTGACTAGCTCTGTCTTGTAATTTTTTTGTTTGATGATATGATATGCCTTGGTATCTTCAATTTTCTTAGATAAACTTTGGCTCACATGCTGTTGTTTCTGATTAAGTTCATCTTTTACTATACTCAGTTGCTGTTTTTTCTGTTTGTTGCGCTTGTAAAGTGCATGTACTAACAACCCTGATAAAAGCATTGATATCAGTAATATCACGACAAATAGAGTCATCTCCCTTTTTGCCTTTTTTGCCATTAGATCTGCATAGTGTAGGCTCTCAAGAACCTTGAATTTTGGTTGTGACTCTATATTACGCACTGAGTCTGATGAACTTTTATATTGCTCCATATATTTGTTCATCTGCGTAATATCTTTTCGAAGATACTCCATATTTGTCAGGATTCGATAACATTCACGCTGGGTATAAAAATTATGAGGATAGCTTAGAGCCATTTTAGCATAATATGAAGCAGAATCATACTTGGCTATGTCGAAATCAATATCAGCTAATGTATAATATCTTGCAGAATTATATGTTCCGATGGTTGGGTATTTGAGACTTTTCCACAAATATAACAGAGCAGAATCTTGAAGTCTATTGTTATGATAAGCTGTTCCTATTTCTAACAGAGTTTTTCCACATATAACAGAGTCTTTTGTGTGTCGCAAAACATATCTAAAATAAGTGATAGCCGTTTTAAGTTCCGATTTTTCGACGTTATAAGTTCTTCCTATATTAACGATCTCTGAATGAACATCATTAACCCGTCCGGCAAGTTTAAAATACTTTATCGATAATTGCAGTTTTTCTCTAGCTTCCTTTTTTGTTTTCTGTATAAAGCATATATATCCTAAGTCTCTGTAAGTTATGCCTAGATAAGTATTTTCTTTATGTGCTATAAAATAATCCATTGCTTTAAGATATAATATAATCGCCTTATCATACTTCTGCATATTTTTGTAAACCTTAGCTTTGTAGAAATAAGAAGCAGCAAGACCTTGTTGATTGTTTGTTTTTTGATAATAGGCTATTGAAAAATCAAGCGTTGAATCAGAAGTGAGTAGTATGTAATTGTTATCTAGAGCTTTTGCTTTTAGGACTCCGTATAGTGCTCTATTATAATCAGATTTTATATTTTGTGGCTTTATACTTTGAAGAATTTTTAATGCAGAATCAGGTTTTGATTCAATAAGTTGTTTTGCAACTTTTAGTTCGGTAGGAGTAGTCGTGCAGCTTATGAGTAATAAGCAAAAGAAAAGGAGGAGCAGGTTAATTTTACGGTTCATTTTGCAGATTTAGCTATTATAATTAATTCTTCTTCCGCTTGTCCTGAAAACAAGAAAGCAATTGACTACAAATGTATAAAAATAATACATTGCAATCAATTGCTTTTAACAAAGTCAAGGCGATTAATACAGGAATTTATGCTTTGTAAACGATATTATAATTGATCAGGACTTCCACAACCAGGTTCTGAAAGCTATACCACAAGCAGGATCTTCGTTGATATTCAGTTTTATGTTTCCAAAGTCAACTTTCTTTTCTTCATTGATAATAGTAACCTCCGGAGCCTGATTTACCTGATTCACTAAATCATAACTCTCAACAACTTGTGATTTCTCATCAATCAGTTCCAAAACTGTCTCTGATAAAGCACTCGTCAGTTCTTCTCCAATTTTTAAACCAATCTCAATACGATTAGCTCTTGGATTCCATCTTTTCTCATTAAGAGATCCTTTTACTGTCGGACTGATATTTACTAGTCCGGTATTCACGTTTTTACCTGTAAAAACCTCCTGTGTAACTTTTCTGTTAAACTGAGAAATAATCTTTAGTGCAGTTTCTCGGTCGACATCAAGCCCCTCCTTTTGCATTTCATCAACGATGTCGGTTATAGTAATGTTTCTATTATCTAAAACCTCTGTATTATAAACATTGGAGTATTTATAATTATCATTTTTTGTCAATAATATCTTTAATATATTTTTCATAAGTCTGTATTTTGAAACATTACTGTTTTCGTTATTCAAAGAGTAAAACGAGGCGGCTGTTAATACCGCCTCGTTATCAAGAAATCAATTATAATTGAAAACTACCAATCAAGGTTGTTGTTCCATAAGAAACTTTTAATGTGTAATTTCCGCTATCAAAACCTCCTGTTTCGATATTTGATTCAAGAGATGAGTTTGTATTAACCACATCTTGATAAACCACATTGCCGCTTTCGTCTACAATAGTTATTTGGGCAATACCTACTGATTTACTAAATTGGATACTTAGTGTTGTTTCATCCACACTAACTGATACAGGAAGAATAGAAGTAGATTTAGATAGCATAGAAGGTTTACAACCCTCTCCATCGCCTTTTTTTAGAGGAACATCTACAGCAAAAACAGTTTGAACTGAAAGAACACAAAATAGCAGCGTAATAAAGCTGATAACGGAGGAGTTAATTTTTTTCATGAGAGAATAATTTTATAGTGAACAATAGGGTTATTGAAAAAACAAATTAGGGTGTCTTTTCAAAGTGCTAAGTTATGTATAGAGGCACAAGCAACCAAATTTTCAGGCAAAATAAATTAGGACAAGCTGTTTTTCAATCAACTGAAATACAGCAATATAGAAGAGTGAGTCGGGAAATTTTTAGGACAGGGCTTTTTAAGGTAGAAAAAATACCCTAAAAGTGGTAGGGTGAAAAATAAAATTCTGGGAAATCAGATATTTTGCGATTTTATTTTCCTTCAGATTTAGCTTTTAATAATTGATCAAGATCTTTGGTACTTTTCAGAGAAAGCTTTTGTGTTAAGCGAGACTTCATTTTATACAAACTGGCAGGTTGGGTATCGAGAATGAGAGCCATATCTTGTGTTCTTATATCCAAAAGAAGAAGACAACATAAAGTTAGTTCTTTACGGGTGATTTCAGGAAATTCCTTCTCTAATGTACTTACAATATTGTTGAATGTTTTATTCATTAGTCGTTTAAAAACCTCCCATTCGTTTACATGCAGGCATACATTGTAAATTTCTTTGTCCATTTGTTCGCGTTGAGCGATGCTGGCTTTTTTGTAAACAGCAGCTTGTAGGGTGCGGGTTTCCTCAATTTTTTGAATCAAACTGTCCACCAATAAGTTTTGTTTTTCTGTTATTTGGATCTCGGCTTCTTCCAGCTCCTTTTCTTTTCCTTTGTTGCGTTTCCGAAGTCTGTACAATACGTATAAGCTGATGGCAATAATAAAAGGCAAAAGCCAACCAAGTACGGTGAGGTATTTTTTTGTTTTATGTGCAGTTTCGGATGTTTGATGCAAATCTTCCAGTACTGTGATTTTTGTTTGAGATTCCACTTTACGCACAGAATCAGAAAATGCCTGAAATTGTGTCATGAAGGTGGCCATCTGTTTAAAATTACCGCGAACATATTCTGTATTTGCTAAGATTCTATAACATTCTCGTTGAGTAAAAAAATTTGCTGGAAACTTTAAAGCTATAGATGCGTAATAATAAGCAGAGTCATACCGTTCTATATCAAAGAATAAATCTGCCAAATAATAACATCTTAACGCATGGTTTGTGCTCTTGTATGGGAAGTGTATACTTTTTTTTAAATAATACTGTGCTGAATCATATTGTTTGTCCCAATAATAATTTATTCCAATTTCTTGATATGCGACTCCATAGAATATTGAATCTTTTGTCTGGTTCAGTGCTTGGAGGTAAAATTTATGCGCAAACTTATAGTTTTTTACAAGTCTATATGTCCTTCCAATGTCAAGCGTTCTATAGCTGGCATCTATAAGTTTACCGGCCAACTTAAAATAGTTTGCTGAAAGCTGATATTTCTTTAGTGATTCTGTATAATCTTTTTGAAGTGAACAAATATCTCCCATATCTGCATAGATTTTGCCAAGCAGAGTATAATCTTTTCTATTTTGACTAAGATCTAATGCTTTTAGATATAATTCTGTAGCATCATCATAACGTTGAGCATTTTTGTATATACGTCCTTTATAGAAATAACAAAAAGCTAAATATTTCTTATCGCTGGAATTTTGATAATAATTTAATGAATAAGTAATTAACGAATCAGGTTGAAGAGGTTTACCATTTTTGTCCAGAGCCTGAAAATACAATAAGCCATACAATGCCTTGTCGGAAGAAGATATTGATATGTTACTCATACGAATCCGCTCTAATATCCGTAAAGCAGAATCAGGATTGGTTTCCATGATTCTTTCAGCGGTTTTTATCTCATTCGGCATGAGAGAACAACCAACCAAAACAAGAAATAAAAAGGGAATAAAAAATCGGAGTTTACAATGCATAATTCAGCATGCACTAATATGTTTTGAAATGGATGTATTTTAATGCAAATCTACAGATTTATATTCATTTTTCGAGGTCTTAAGCATTACAGATTTTCCAATTTCTAGTTAAAAGATAGAACTTGCTGAAAATGAAGTGAGATTGTTTTTAATTCCCGTCCCCCATTTTCCGAAAACGTTTGCTTAAGCAACTGCAAGTGTGAAAATGCTTATTTTTATTCCATTTATTTGCGATAATTCCCGGATACAAGCTTCAAGAGTTGAACCTGTTGTAAGTACATCATCTACTAACAAAATGTGTTTATCTGCTAAAGCCGCTTTATCAGACAATTCGAATACTCCTTCTGTGTTCTCATAACGTTCAAATACGGATTTTTTAGTTTGTGTTGTATTTTCTTTAATTCGCTTTAAAGTTGTTATATCCTGCGGGACCTTCAAAATCTCAGATAATCCTTTTCCAATCCATTCGCTTTGATTGTATCCGCGCTTTTTTAGCTTTTTGGGATGAAGTGGTACAGGCACTATGACATCTACTGATGAGAAATCATCCGAATCTAACAAATCTACAGCCGCATATTTTCCCATAACCTGCCCAATCTCTTTGTCTCCTCTGTATTTCAAGCTGTGCAATAATTTTTGAAATGCAGATCCTTTTTGAAAAAAGAAAAATGCTGTTCCTCTGTATATGGTAGCCTTACCCCAAAAACGTTTTTCAATTAAATTATCCGGTTGTAAATGATAGTTTGTTTTTGGGATGTCATTTAAACAGGTTAAACATAAACATTGTTCATTTCTATGTAGGTTCATGCCGCAAACTACACAAAGATTGGGATACAATAAATCGAAAAAATCATTGAGTGAATCTTTTATTTTCATACTTGAACCGATTTATTTGAAGTTTGAGAAGGAGTTAGAAATATTTAATTTGGATATTATCCAGCAAGCATCACCCAAATTTTTGGAAGGAAAATCAAACAACCTACAATGACCGAAATAATGGCACATATAAGGACAGCACCGGCAGCTATATCTTTTGCTTTACCCGCCAGTGGATGAAATTCGGGGGATGCTAAGTTCACTATGTTCTCGATAGCTGTATTCAACATTTCGCCACCAATAACCAGTGCCATGCAAAGCAAACAAAGACTCCATTCTGTTACATTGATTTTAAATATAAAGCCACAAATTATGACTCCGGTTGTTATAACAAGATGTATTTTCATGTTGGCTTCTGATGTAAAAACCGTCTTTATCCCGCGTCCGGCATAGCCAAAACTTTGAATTCTTTTTCTCATAATTTTTAAGTTTGTAATACTAAAACGCAAATAACGTAAAAAAAATTGCAAATTACAACTATTTTTGAATAAAAAAGTCTGACAAACGTGATTGTTTATCAGACTTATGTATGTTTGGAACAGAATTTTCTTATGCTTTAATTCTTCCGAGATAAGATCCGTCGCGAGTGTCAACTTCAATAGTTTCGCCCTCAGTTATAAACAGCGGTACACGAACGGTGGCTCCCGATTCAACAGTTGCAGGCTTCAGCGTGTTTGTAGCTGTATCACCTTTAAGTCCGGGCTCTG
>Ga0302209_10001041_pt1 | contig 12369 bp, 9 predicted proteins | sample II_Fen_E3_1_FD_194574 | JGI IMG/M metagenome (GOLD analysis project Ga0302209, IMG submission 194574) | Peat permafrost microbial communities from Stordalen Mire near Abisko, Sweden - II_Fen_E3_1 | ecosystem: Environmental > Terrestrial > Soil > Wetlands > Permafrost | place: Sweden: Abisko...
TAATCCGGCCAAATGTCTTCTATACATTCGTAAATCTCTCCCTCATCCTCGATTTCTTGTAAATTTTCAATAACTTCAAGAGGAGATCCGGAGCGCATAGCATAATCTATTAATTCATCTTTTGTGGCTGGCCAGGGCGCATCCTCAATTTTTGAAGCTAATTCCAATGTCCAATACATAATCAGCTCGTTTTTTTTAAGTAAATAGTTAAGTTTATTTTATCTCTAATTTTGTGCAAAAATAGGGATTTTTTTTATTAATCATGCGTTTTCCAAGAAATTTCTTCACCTTCATTTTCAAGAGTAAAATACCTGGATAATGCAAAAAAATAGTCCGACAACCTATTAAAGTAAATAAGAATTTGATTATCAATAGAATATATTTCATTTACATCAAAAAGTCGACGCTCAGCTCGTCGTGTTATAGTTCTGCAAACATGACTCAAAGCTCCTGTTTGTGAACCTCCTGGTAAGATAAATGAATTTAACGTGGGCAACATAGCATCAATTCTATCGATTTCCTTCTCAATCTGCTCTATTGTGTCACTTTTTAATATTGATGCATCCTGAAGTGAAACTTTTGTGGTATCTGTTGCTAAATATGAACCAACGGTAAATAAATTATGTTGTATCTGTCGAAGGAAACTGACTTCTTCATCCCGAATAGGGTAAGTCGAAAGCATTCCTATAAAAGAGTTCAGTTCATCAACTGTACCGTAAGCTTCTATTCGAATATCATTTTTAGATACCCGTGTACCGCCAATGAGTCCGGTCTGACCTTTATCCCCGGTCTTTGTATATAATTTCATTTTAATCTATTATTAAACGAACTATTGTAATCCAGATACTTTAGTAACTCAATCAGTTTTAGAAACGCATTTTATAATGTTTTTTGTGCAAGTCTGAATTAAAAAAAACAATTCCAAGTTCAAACAAATCAATTGTTGTCATCACTTGTGGATGTTCTTTAATCTTTTTCCATGCCTTCTCCATATCAGCCGACCAATAAATATCATCCACCACTAACACAGAATTCTTATGAACTTTTGCCAGACATTGTTCAAAATAATTTAGTACAGCTCCGGATGTATGATTCGCATCTATAAAGATCAAATCCAATTGATTGAACTCATTCAACACTTCCGGCAGAGTTAAGTCAATATTACCAAGAACAATTTGTGCATTTTTAATACTTAGTTCCTCGAAATTCCGAATTGCAATCTCAGCAACCTGTGTGCAACCTTCCAAACTCACACATCGAATAGCCGATGATGAAGCTGCTAAATACGAAGTTGTTAATCCAACCGATGTGCCCAGTTCCAACGTATTCCGGGCTTTAATATAATCGGATAACCTATAAAGGAGTTGCCCATACTTTGCCGACTTAACCGATTTTTTAGTTATTTCCGCAACTGTCTTCTTTTGCTTGTTTCCAGTTCCGAATTCAGAAACATCTAAGATTCTTTTATCTTCCTTTAAAATTAATCGAATTTTTTCTATGGATGAAAATATATAATAAGAACTTTTATTATTTAGTACATATTTTGTAAAATGGAACATATAAGGCGAATGAACCCCAAATCCACTCGTATTTTTCGCAAATAGATAATGCAGGATAAACTTAAACGTTATTCTAAATCGTTTCATAATGCACAAAATTAGGAAAAAAAAATGATACATCAGGCATTATCGTTATTGTAAAATATGTCTTATTTAAGTAAATAAATAAATTTATTGTCGAATTCACCTTACGAGAAGTAAATATGCAACAGTTTGCGAAAATATTCAGGTTGTTTTTATATATATTTGTTAGATTAAAGGCTGGATTTATGTATTCGTTTATGATATTTTTATTTTCCCCACCTGCAAAACACAGAAAAAGGGAGATAAACTCCCTTTTCTGTAATTGAATTTGAACAAATATAGCTGAACTCTTTAATCAATTTAGTTTTCTCAGTATTTAAAAAACGGAGTAAATTTATTTATTGCATTCGGAAATAAGTACATATAACTTCCAATCAGAATAATGATATGAAGTGTATGGTCAATTCCAATTGTTGTTATATAATTAGATTCATTCGTATCAATATATTTTACTTTATATTTCCCGGTAAAGTAATCAATTATAAAATGTAGACTCCCATTTAAAAGACTAAATGCAAGTCCCTGCAAGAAAGTCAAACCAAGTATTAGCGGACTTAAAACAATAAAAAGAAGTGTGTAAATTCCCACATGTTCTGCCAAATAAGGTAATTTCAACGCTTTAAGCTTACTGAGTTTTCGACCTTGAAGAAAAAAATCTCCAATTGCATGCATTAATATAAGGATAATGATTCTGCCCATAATGATTATAATTAGTGTTTGGCAAATATAAATAAAAGTTTTAAAATAGCTCCAAATATTTTCTAAATAATAAAATTTTAGTGTTTTTTTTCTAAAACGAATTTAAGTATCCTATCACTTTATAAAAGAATCTTACAAATGATAATACTCCTTTCTAAAGACTTTTTAAAGAAACCCCCTGTAGGTTCAGGGGGCTCTTGAATATACTAAGTAATATTAGTCTTAAACGGATCGTTATTAAAATACTCCGGTGCATTCTTTGTTTCAAATGGACCTATTGGTGGATCTGATTCCAGGATCAGTGAAATTTCATTGTCCAGTTTCACATGCTCTATCATTGGAGCTGTATATACCCGTTTTGGTTTATCTGTTGATCTCATATCGTTGGATGTATTAGTTTATTATTACCTTCTTTGTGGTGCTCTTTCCTGCTATACTTACCTTTACCAGATAAACTCCGGGGATGAATTTCTTTTCTACCACGGTGATTGTTCCTGTTGTTGACTGGCTTGTCAGCACTTGGCCTATGGCATTGCAAACCGTGACAGTTCCTTCACCAATAGCATCTTTTCTGTTTACTGTAATCTGACCTTCCTGGTTCCTGTAAATAAATATCGATTCACTGCCGCTTGCATCAGTATTACCAATGCCGGTTGTAACGGAAGTTGATTTAAACACAATGCTGAAACGCGAAGTAGTGCTCACTTTTTCCGAACTAAAAATGTAAGGGTTGCCCGTTACAAGCTCTTTTTCTGTGTTCAATAGTTTATCCCGCAAAACAATTTTAGTGTTTTCATCAAAATTGCTTATCTCTGTTGCCCGGATCGTGAATGAATTATCTTCACCTGTAGTAAAGCCCATTGGTACTTCTTCGTTTGTATAAACACTATTTAGTCCATTGATAACCAGTTTTTCAGATGCTACAATGGTATAAATTTCAGGTATTGCCGGATTATTGTTTGACATTTTACCCGAATCATAGGCATCATATCCATCCAAAGCTTTAGCATTAAACAACACAATTGCTTCATCACTATTGATACCATTCGACACCTGCAAACGTAACACCTGTTGGGTTGAACCGGCTGAAGAACGGGTTTTCAGACGGTTTGTAGCAACATCCTGATGCGTACGCATGGCGTTGGTTAAAGACAGGGTTCCCGTGGTTTGTCCCGTTAATACCCGTACCCAAAAGGCCTGCATAGGAGGTATAAAGCCGGTTACTGCTATGCCATTATTGGTAGTACCTACTCCCGGAGTGGCATTGAAAGTGTCGAAAACATAGACAGATGGTACTGCGGAATTCTTCGTACGGTACCACATGGTTGCTTCAAGATTCGTTGAATTAGTCTGTGCCAGCAACCAGTTTAAATACGAAGGATATGGATTCCCTACCAGGTTAAAGCCCGTACTTGCCACAGCCGAACGGGTTAGCGTAGAATTGGATTGTGCCCCGGTATTTAATGCTCCTCCGGTAAACATAATGTTCCCGTTTATTGGAATAACATTCGCCACATATCCTTTTGCCACAGTGAATGATGGGTCGGTGGTGATCCAGGTAGCCGAAGGTTCAGCATAGCTCCAAAGGGTATTTCCGGTTGTTCCGGTCACGATACCGGCTGCTGCACTGGCTACAGGGCTCGATACATACCAGTTTCTGCCACTGCTTACATATTGCTGCACATTGGTTGCACCGCTCACTGTTAAGCCTCCCGTAGAGCCGGTAGCATTCATGTCTACAAAAGTGCCGGTACCCGTAGCAGCATCACTGTTAATATATAAGTTGGTTGCCAGGGTGGTATTGCCACTGTTCAGGGTAAGTTGCCCACCACCGTTAATCGTTAAATCATTGATTGTATTATTGGCATTGATCGTACAAGCACCGTCAATAATGGCATTTGAAGCAGCAGGAGGTACTACATTGAACGTTACACCACTTGTTGTGGCATTATTCCAACGAACTGCATCTGTATAATTTCCCGTCCCGGTAAAACAATACTTAGCCAGCAAACGATTAGCCGTAGCAGCCGGAAGATTTTCTATTGTGGGCTGTGGCATTTGGGTAAATAAACCGGTAGTACCAACTTTATACACGATACCCGGGGTAGTTGTATTATCATACGTGGTTACTCGGTTTACTGTATGATTTATCATATTCGGATCAAATGCCAGACCGTGTACTACTTCTTCAAATGGATGTGTAGATGAAGTATATGGAGGGAGAATTCCTAATGCTGCAAATTGCACCTTAATGGTGGCTAACTTGAGAAATGCACCGGGCAATAAAAAGTCAATTTGTTGATAAGTTGGATTAGCAAGTGCGTTTGTTACAAATACTATATAACCCGGATTGCCCGTTATAGTGACTTTTTGAGCATCAGTTGGATTGATAGTACCTGTTTTGCCATACCACCCGACTAAATTGGTTGATACAAATGTGACTGCATCAGCCTGTGAAATGTTCGCACTTTGAGCACCATAGATCCCTTGATTATAAACAATCTTACATTGTGCGGCATCAAGTCCGAATGCTACATCACCCGTATTGTGAAGCTCCAGATCAAAGGTAAATGATGTTTCATCCACTTGTTTGAAATTGGTAAGTTTGTATTTCTCGGCTTCTAATGCGTACATGGCAAACGGCAGCATTACAAAGGCTAAAACGACATAATATTTTAAATACTTTTTCATATCCATATTTTTTATTGTTTATTTTCAAGGAATCTTTCTGGTTACACCTGCATTCAGATTGGTTAGTAACAATCCGCGATCAGTTGCATTGACAGCTCCATCACCATTTAAATCAGATAAAACATATCCTAAAACAGCTGAATTCAAATCTACTAATAACATTGAACGGTCTGTTGTATCGATATCGCCGTCCTGATTTATGTCTGCACCGTAAATTGTATATGAATTATCAGCCATTTTTAGTAAATTTCCTCCAAATACCAATAGTGGATCACCAAATGATTGGCTAACTGAACTTCCGGCAAAAGATACGGGTGTTGCTGTTGTGGTTTCAATGCTATTTCGGTGTTTAATCGTGATATAATAGGATCCGTTATAGCTTGCAGGAATTGCTATTGAAGCTGTTCCGGTTGTGCTTAATGGCACATCGGTAGCAGTATAGACTACTGTAGCATACGTTGTTGCATCATGTAATTCAATGGTTATATGATCTGCAATCCCGGAAGGCCATTGGGCTGTTGAGGAATTTTGTAAAGCCTGACGCATTGCACCCGCTCCGCCATAGAGACCCTGAAGCATAACAGAGGTCAGGGTTAACGTTGTATTATTTGAACCACCCGTAAATGTTCCAAAGGAAGTTAATCCGGTTGCACTCAATTGATGCGATACTACATTGGTTGCATTGTAAGCCGTGAAAGGAGTTGGAACTACTCTCCAGGTATTGATGCTGCTTTCTGTTCCTGTTACATCTGACGGCATATATTGTAAAGTCGCATCAGAGGTAAAAGCTGCAATTCCTGTCTGGGTTATATTCCAATACCGATTCAGAGATGAACCAATATTCAGAGGATCATTATATTTGGCATTCACAACATTCACACCGGCCACTGCTCCTGCAGCAAAAGTCCCGGATGTAAAATTTAGCGTCACAGGTGAATACTTGGCAGTAACATTGTTGTCCCCGATTGGAAATGTAAAAGCTCCGATTCCCGACCATACTTTTTGAACCTGTCCTGTACCGGTTGCGACAATCATGCTCGTAGTTGAAGGGATACCTGCAACTGTTGCCGAACTGCCAAAAGTAAAATTAGTATTCCCAATATTCACCAGACCACTGGTAAATGTCATGCTCCCGTTCACCTGAGTGTTGTTCGTTAGCACAACACCGGCTGGATTATTGACAGTCAGATTTGGAAATATAAATGGAACTGCAGTTGTACCTCCCAGAGTTTGAGAGGTTGTACCGTTAAGTACTACCAAACTTCCAGAAGCAACAGCACCCAAAATATCTGCTCCTGCAACATTATTCGTAAGATTTCCAGTGAGTGTTAATGTCCCTGATAAATCAATTGTTGCCGGGGTAATGTTAGTCTCATTCCGGTAATTGCCATTTACTCCGCCTATCGTCAGATAAGAGCCTGTTCCAACAGCGATTTTCGCACCGTTGTTATAGAGTCCCTGGGCAAATAAACCTGATGTGAATAGCAACACGATCATATTTATTATATATTTTTTCATTGTTCTGTTTTTTATGGTTTTGAAGCAATTTGATACGTTGACATTACTACTTTCAATCCCATGTTAGAATGAACGGATTGGCCAAACAGTATATTGAGCAGTCTTCAAGCCTGTATTGAGCCATGATGTACCATCAAAATACCATGCATCTGTTGCACTTGATTCAGACGAACTCCAGAAAGGAAAAGCATTTGACATATTTGCATCCAAACCTGAAGCAACACGTGTTGTCCACATTAAATTAAGCTCATCCTTTGAGGGTAAATACCAGTCAATTCCATCATACAAAACAATCTGTGAAGCAAACGCAGAAAAAGGCTGTGCTGTGCTTGTGCATCCATTTGCCAAAATATCTGCATTTATTGCCACTGTATTAGCTTGTCCTGTTCCAATTGCAGTTCCACTAGCACCGGTAGTTTTTCCTGCACAACCCCAGTCTGATGTTCCATATCCCCATTGGTCAGCTATTAATCCGTGTAATCCTGTTGCATCAATAGAAAACACATTTCCATATATTAACCCTCCACTAAGATATTGACCGACTGTTGCAGGAGTTGCCACAAAGCTGACATCAGCTCCATATCCGGTTCCAATATTGTTTGTAGCATATGCTCTGACATGATACGTTGTTCCTAATGTTAAACCTGAAAGGTTAGAAAAGTACTGTCCAATGGTTCCTCCTCCTACTGCTACATCATTTGTATAACCAAGTTTATTGGTTAAATCAGGATTAGCAGAAGTACTCCAACATAAACCATTCGCAATAACAGGATCTCCACCATCAAAGGAAATCGTTCCTCCGCCTTCAGCAATTGCTCCTATTTTATTAATGACCGGATCAGTAATAACTGTAGGAATTGCCAGTGATCCTGGTGTTAAGGTTATTTCGGGACCATAATAAGTACCGATTTCATTGGTTGCATAAGCCCGGATATAATACGTTACATTTTGGCTAATAGGGCTTATTAAAGCATTCTGGGAAGACATAAAATTAGCCAGATTTTCTGCAGTAATACCTGCGTTCGATGAAACAGTAGGATTCGTTGAAATACCCCAGACTACTCCATATGCACTTAATGTGCCACCACCGGTATTTGGCACATAAATTGATAATTGTGCGAAATTGTCTAAAGGAGTATATGTAAATTGCCCTGTAGCAATAGTTGGGATACCAATAGGTAAATAATTCTCTAATTGTCCGTATGCAGTACCCAGACTATTAGTAGCATAAGCTGCAAACCAATAACTATATCCAGGGATTAATCCTGAAATATTACTTGTAAATATTCCGGTTCCGGTTCCGTTGACTGTTTTTGAATCAGCAATTGTAGGTGGATAGCTTGTATAACTCCAGCAGACTCCGCGAGCTGTAACAGGTTGTCCTCCATCAGAAGTAATATCGCCACCAAAAGTAGCACTTGTTGAAGTTGGGTTTGTCATTAGAGCAGTTGTGAGTGTAGGTATTGCATTCCCTGTAGGTGTAAATAATACATCGCTACCATAAGCAGTTCCAAGTCCGTTAATTGCAAATGCGCGTACATAATATTGTTGTCCATTAGTCAAACCTGTCACATTACTTACAAATGCACCTAATCCATTACCATTATCATATATAATTCCTGAAATTGCAGGATTTGATATATCCGGATTAGGATTAATGTCCCAGCACACACCACGGTTAATTACAGCAGAACCGCCATCAGCCGTAACTTTCCCTCCGGTAGTAGCTGAAGTCCCAAGCAAATTAGTTATAGCGTTCGTTGTAACAGTTGGCAGGGTAGCTACAATTGTAGTAAAGCTTACTTCACTTCCATATGAAGTACCGGCAATATTTGTAGAATATGCACGAACATAATAGGTTGTTGGACTTGTTAACCCGGTCAGGAAACTGACAAAAGAACCTGTTGTGTTCGAATCAGTTGTCTTTGAATCTGCTACAGTTGGTCCCGATGTTGTTCTCCAACAAACTCCTGCTGCAAGAATTGGTGCCCCACCATCGTTAGTCACGTTACCTCCGGAAGTTGCTGTAGCTCCGGCAATACTTGTCACTGGATTCGTAGTAACAGTTGGCAGTGTAGCAGCTGCAAATTTTCGTATTGCAATAATACCTGACATTAAAGAAAGGTCACTTGTAGTCGGAACGCGGTTTAATCCTGATAGATATGCCTGACTTCCAGTATTAAAATAGGCTGTTGCATAATTATAGTTTGTTCCGTATTGCGAAGAAGTATAATACATTTTGTTCCCATTCAATCCATACCAGTAGTAATTTGCGGCAATTTGAGCCCAATCACCTGATGAAGGCAAATACCAATCATTGAAACCGCCTCCGTTATATGAACTTGCAACACTTGCCGCTGTGGTAGTACCTGCAGAGCATGCAAGAATTGCTGCTGTATTGGCCTGTCCGGTACCTAATGCAGTACTCGTTCCCGTAACATTTACACCATTACAACCCCACCCATTCTGTGATGGTATCTCTGGACTTACAATAAATCCTGAACCATCAGGCGCAACATAACCAACTCTACCATAGCTCAACATCTGACCTAATGTATAAGGAGCCTGAACCCACGTTGTGAATGTAACATCTGTACTTCCATATGTTGTACCAATACTATTTGTGGCATATGCTCTGACATAATATAAAGTACTACTTGTCAATCCTGCTATAGCACTTGTAAACGAATTTGAACCCGTCCCATCTGAAGTAAAATTACCAACTCCTAATGTAGGATTTGCACTTATTCCCCAACAAACTCCTTTTGCTGTTATTGGAGAGCCACCATCGCTGGAAATAGCACCTCCTGAAGTTCCAGTATTTGCAGTAATATTAGTTATTGCTGAAGTTGATGCAATTGTTGGTGCTGTAGGGCTTGAGGTTGTAAAACTCAATTCATTTCCATATATATAACTCCATCCTGCTTTGTAAACATATAAAAATGATCGTATATAATAGGTTGTATTTGCAGTCAGACCGGTTAAACCGGTTACCCAAGGGGTAATATTAACCAACGGATTTACTGCGAAATTACTGGTATTAGTACTAATATAAGTTGGAGTCGCTGAGTTAGGAGTAACAGAATAACAGACACCATAATTCTGATAATTTGAATATCCTCCACCATTCCAACTCATACTTCCACCAGAAGTAGCTGTTGCTCCCAAAATATTGGTAGGAGCTACAGTAACCAGTGTTGGAGTAACAACTGATGTTACAAATGAAATCTGTATTCCATAAGTAGTTCCAACGCTATTAATTGCATAAGCTCTTACATAATAGGTTGTTCCACCTGATAATCCTGTAAGATTAGCAGTAAACGTGCCCGTTCCGGGTGACGGATTTGTAATAAATACTTTACCTGAAGAAGCAGTAGTTGGGGTTGAAGTTGTGGCCCAACAAATACCTCTTTCTGTAATTGGTGTACCACCATCTGATGTAACATTTCCACCACTTGTAGCCGTACTTCCGGTAATTAAACTGGCTGCTGTAGTTGCTGCCATTGTTGGAGCAGTTGCTGATGTTGTAAAAGTTAATTCATTACCATACGTAATAACATTACTATTCATTGAATAAGCTTTAATGTAATAGACTGTCCCGGGTATAAGGCCGGTTAAATTGCTCGCATAAACTCCAATACCTGAACCATCGGTTGTTTTGCTGTTTGCAATCGTTGGTGATGTAGCTGTATTCCAACATACGCCACGGGCAAGTACAGGTGATCCGCCATCATTGGTAATGTTTCCACCACTTGTAGCTGTAATGCCTGTAATAGCACTTAATGCAACAGTGCTAATGGATGATGATGCAGCTCCGCCCCATGTTGGTACATTTGTTCCTGAAAGTTGTAGATACTGGCCTGATACTCCTGTCGGAATTTTAACCCAGGCAGTACCATTCCAGTAAAGCATATCACCAATTGAAGTTCCCACAGGAAATCCTGCAATCCAATTAGTTCCATCATTATAATAAAATCCTGGCTTTACGTCGGAAATGGTAGCCGTGTTGTAAATAATCATTCCAGCCACTTTCGCTGCTAATGGGGCAGCATTTGCAGAACCTGTAAGCGCAACTCTTGGAATCAGGAGACCCATATTCATGAAGTCCACATCCAAACCTGCTGTCGGATTTGGTTGAGCACCGGTGGCATTAATGCCTACATTCTGTGAAAATCCGACCATTGAAATTAGAACTAAAATAATCAAGCCATACAGTTTCTTATGAAATCTATTTGATTGAGACAGTGTATTGTTTTTCATTTTATTATGATTTATATTATTCATTTATTATATATTATCAATCTAAACTTTTTACCAAATTTAAATACTCCAATTAAGGCATCCAGGTTGGAATACCTGCTACCAGTTTTAATTTTTGACCGGGCAATCCAGATGAGATTGGTTTCCATGTCGTTCCATCCCAATACAAAATATCACCGGTAGCAGTGGCTTTTGGAAAAACCGGAACCCATTTAGTTCCATCATTAAAATATAATCCGGGGGTTACATCTAAAACTGTTGCTGTATTATATACTATCATTCCTGCAACATGAACGGCCCCTAAAGGCAAATAGCTTGAACTGTTCGTTAACGCTACGCGAGGAATTAGTAATCCCTGAGAAGTAAAATTCACATCCAAACCGGCATTTGCATTTGGAAGTGCAGCTCCGGTTTGACTAATACCTACATTTTGAGTGAAACCTGTGTTAGAGATAAACAAAACGATCATGATAACTAAAAATCGTTTTATCGAACTTAGCATTTGAATTTCTAAAATCTTCTTCATAATTCAGCTTTTTTTAAAAGTATTTAAATTATATTTGCTGGCTGTTTAAGGCTATTTTATAATTATTCCATTTTTTTAGCACTATATAAAATATGATGATAAAATTATATCTAAATTTCTTTACCCATATAGGCTAAAAGCGTAAAAATTAAACAGGAAAGGAGTAAATTAGTAAGATTTTTGGAGTGTTTAGTATCAGTAAAAAGGCGTATTAGAACATCTTCTTTAGTCCTATTCATCCCATAAAAAAGGCTTACAATCCACATTGTTTATTCCTACCCTGTTTAAAAAACTAATATCTGATTAAAGTAGTAATATCATTTTCACACAAGGATATTACTATAGTCCTTAATCTTCTCCAATTGATCCATTTGTTTTACATCTCTCCAAGATCTCTTTTACCTTATCGCATATTTCAACCATATCTGAGTCGTATCAAAGCCATAGATATCTCATATCATTATAGATGAGGCTTATATATGGCTTTGATACGACTCAAATATGCGATAAGGTAAAAGAGATATAAAAGGAATGTAAAAGGAATCAGGTTTTTTATTCTTTGATGGGAAGTTGCAAAGGATATGACGTGAACCCGCAGGAATGGCTTGACGATTTACTTATTCTCATTGAAGACTACAACTCCCAAAAACCAGACGAATTCATTTCACACCAGTGGAAATTTAATCATAGCTAATTTCCAACCGACTATAAAAAGCCCATAAAAACAGAGCCTTGTTGTGTTTTTATGGGCTTTCTTATTTGACAAGATCTATAACTCCGAAGGCTTACTATGATTTCTTGAATTTATAATGCATCTATTTAATTGCACCTATTACTTCCGGCATATTTTTAAACAAGTTGAATTAATCACATGAATCAATAGTACATGCTATATTTTTCAAAAAGTAAAACCTCTGAGGACACAGAGGTTTTACTTTTGATTAAGTTACATTAGTCTTAAACGGATCGTTATTAAAATACTCCGGTGCATTCTTTGTTTCAAATGGACCTATTGGTGGATCTGATTCCAGG
>Ga0302209_10001048_pt1 | contig 12323 bp, 15 predicted proteins | sample II_Fen_E3_1_FD_194574 | JGI IMG/M metagenome (GOLD analysis project Ga0302209, IMG submission 194574) | Peat permafrost microbial communities from Stordalen Mire near Abisko, Sweden - II_Fen_E3_1 | ecosystem: Environmental > Terrestrial > Soil > Wetlands > Permafrost | place: Sweden: Abisko...
TAGATCTAATGAAATAGTTGCTGGATATGCTTATCAAGCATTGGCTGATTCATATGGAGAATATAAAAGAAAGTTGAATCAATCAAGAAAAGCTACAATGGTTATAAAACAAAATGAAGTAATAAATAGAATCTTATTAGATCCAACAGCTTCTGATTTATCTACATTAAATCCAATACTAGAGCAAGAAGCTATGAATACTGTTAGTACAAAAGGACTAGTAGGAATGAACTCTGATAGAGGTTATAGTTTAGATAAAAGAACATTTGATAAATCAATGATAAATGTATTAGGATTATCTACAGGGTTTGCTGGTAATGTTGGTATCTCAAGACAAGCAACAATAGATATGAATATAGAAGGTAAACGTGGATATATAAAAGTAACTGATGATCCAGCTGATTTAAATGTAACTAAATCTTTAACTATAACTGAAGCATTAACTCCATTCGGTACTAATATGGATGATCCATTTAGATCTGCAATGACATTTATACAAACATCTAAACATGGAATGAGAATAGCAAAAGGAATGCCTTCATTAATAACTAATGGAGCAGATGAAGCTTTGCCATTTATGGTTACTGATAAATTTGCATTTAAAGCTAAAGAAGATGGAAAAGTTATAGAGAGGTCAGATGATTATATGATAGTGCAATATAAATCTGGTGCTAAAGATTTTGTTGATTTAAGAAATAATATTAAAAAGAATTCTGATGGAGGTTTCTATATAACTTTAAAGCTAGACTCTGATTATAAAAAAGATAAAACATTTAAAAAAGATAATATACTTGCATATGATAAATTATCATTTTCAGATATGGTAGGTCATACAGATGATATTGGTTATAATTTAGGAGTATTGGTAAAAATAGCAATATTAAATACTGATGAAGGTTATGAAGATAGTGCAATAATTTCAGAATATTTATCTGAAGCAATGGCATCTGAAGTTGTTGTAATGAAAGATATATCATTACCAAAAAATACTAATATTTATAATATTGTAAAGAAAGGCGAACCAATTCAAGAAGGAGATCCATTAATAATATTTCAGAACTCTTTTGATGAAGAAGATGCCAATTTACTATTAAAGAATCTAGCTGGAGATGAAGAAGATATATCTGATCTTGGAAGAATTAGAGTTAAGTCTAAAATAACTGGAAATGTAGAGAATGTCAAAATCTATAGAACAGTTGAAAAAGAAGAGTTATCTGATTCTCTTAAGAAAACAGTAAATCAAATAGAAAAACCAACAAAGCAATTAAAAGATGTAATGAAAAAATATGATATAGATGAGTATAATAAACTGGACCCAGATTATAAACTTGATTCAACTGGAAAACTTAAAAATACAGATGATGGAATCCTGATAGAGTTCTATTTAAAATATAAAGATAAAATGTCTGTAGGAGATAAGTTAATATATTATTCAGCATTAAAAGGTGTTATAAAAGATATATTCCCACTTGGTAAAGAACCATCATCTGAGTTTAGAAAAGATGAAAAAATTCATACACTCCTTGCATGTTCCTCAGTTAATGGTAGAATGGTGGGAAGTATATTATTATCTGCCCCTATAAATAAAATAGTAATAGAATTAGATAGAGCAGTTAAAACTGAATTAGAAATACCATTTAAATATTTAGATGAGGAATAAAAAATAAAAATAGAGTAGGCATATGCCTACTCTACAATTTTGTTATAAATCAATTAATTTAGCTTTTACCTCATTAATATATTTACTATTAATAAATATATCCATTACTGACCAATCTATAGTTTTATCAAAAGTTGTTGTAGATAGGTCGTGATTATTTAATATATTAATTAAAGTAGTTAATGCTGTTCTTATTTCAGTCATTTCAGTTAATCCAATAAAATTAGGATTAGCAATACCTATATTAAATTGGTATACTGATTGTCCATATGATTGTAATATCGTATTTACTGCAGTTCTAATTTCAGTAATATATAATGGTGTTATTATTGTTTCACCAGCAATTATAGTTGATGATGTTATTACATTAGCGGTTATAATAATAGAATTGAAAGTACTAAACCAATATGGATTATTTGTTCTTATAGATACGGTATTGGCTATATTTAAATCAGCTGCAATCTGAGGTTTAAATATTATTGTTTTGGCATTTAGAAAACTACTTCCAGTACTAGAAAACCAAGTAGGATTGTCTACACTATTATATTCTATTCCTTTCCAAGTTACATATAATTTTTGATTATTACTATTAGGATCTAGATTAATTAGTATAGCTATTCTGGGTTTAGTATCATATACTATTTTATTTGTTAGTGGAAATAATATAGTAGGAGCTGTAGGTGGTAATTTCTTTGTACAAGAACCACCTCTAACTTCTGCACTTACATATCCAAACGTATCTACTGATATTACACCAAAAGTAAATACTGCATTACATAGTGTATCACCTGGGAACGTATATAAATATGATGTTGAACCAGAAGTTGCTACAGCTAAATAAGTTCCATTCTTATATATATTTATTTTATAAGTAACTGTTTGACCTTCTGGATCAGATGCTGCATTCCAATTAACGGTTGTAGCAGTTTGTGCAAATGCTTCAGATGTAGAGACTCCACTTGTTGGATTAGGGCTTCTATTTTTATGAGATGTTCCAGATGTTGCCCATCCAGATGTTGCTCCAGAAGTATCTATTGATTTTACACTAAATGAATAACTAGTTCCTTCACCATCTCCAGATATATCTAAATTACAAGAGTTACCAGTGTAATTTGATGCAGCAGCTACTATATCAGAAAGACCACCACCATTTTTAGATACTGCTACTTCATAATGTATTGTATCACCTTCTGCATCACCAGCACCAGACCATGATACTGGTATTGAACCACTAAATATTCCAGAGCCAGGTGATATTGAATTAGGTGCTGATGGTGCGGTATTTGTAGCACTGTATCCTATATTTGCACTTGAAGTTGGGCCTCCTCCACATCCATTATTATCAGTATTACTATAAAAATAACCAGATATGCCTAGACTACCAGCTCCAGTTCCAACAGTAAATGTAAAATCTCTACTACCTGAACCTAATTCTGGACCAGTACCATATAATGTTGAATCGGCATAAGTAGATCCTGGTTTTATAGCTATCCCATCTGCATGTGATCCATTTGCAACTAATGATACATTAACATCATAACCATATCTACTATCAGTTCCTGCATCTGGTATAATAGCACCAGCAGATACTCTAACAGTAACAGAATTTCCACTTCTAGATATTACATCACAATATAATTTACATAAAATCTTTGCCTGCATATCATTATGAGACCATAAATTTGAGGCTATAAGTGTAGCCATTTAAACCACCTCCATTATTTAATTTTATTAATATGTTAAAATAAATAAAAAACAAGATATAGGGGTTGCCCCCTATATCGTAAATACATAACGATATTTTTATTTGTTTTGCTGGGAATGCATTGTATTGAATAACATATGCATATCCATTTACCTTCACCTCTTTAAATTCTCATTAGTTACATATATATAATATATGTTTATATAATATAAAAATTACAAAAAAATAAAACTAGAGAAGGACTCTAGTTTTTTACTTTATACCAATACATATTATTATATTTAAAACCACATGTAATCCACCACCATAAAGATTTAATTACATATTTTTTATATAATGCCTTTATAACAATATCTATCATTTCTTTAGATACTAGTTCATCTATCATAGGTTTGTGATATTCATGACATAATAAATTAGCTGCTAACCAAAACTTACCACTTTCTTCTGTTTCATCTTGACTATTCCATTTTATTAATAATTTTTTAATCATTCTAAACACCTCTTTAATTTTATTATATTCATATATATAATATATGTTTATATAATATAAAAATTACAAAAAAGAACTAGGAGGGCATATGCCCTCCTATACTTCTTGAAAATCTTTTAATATTTTACCTACAGTATACCATCCTAAAAGATTTAATAGACTCTTTAAATCTTTATTAATCTTTTTTATTCTTCTATTATGAGAAGAAGTTATAATTATTCCTAATAGTTTAAAAGATTTTATATCATTATATTTTGAATTAACTGTTTCTAAAGAGCGATCTATAAATAATGATGTTTCAACGTCATCCTTACTCTTTTTTATAGCCATTATTTCAGATATAAGATATTTGTTTAATTGATATTGATCCATCCCATCCACCCCATATATTATAATTTACTCATATTTAATTACAAGTTGGTAATAATTCACCTTTATAATCTATTAGACCAAATTGATTATTTAATTTTCCTACTGCTATTCCATCTTTAAAATTATCAATATGATCATATTCACATGGTATTATTTCTTTTCCAGTTCTATCAATAGCCCCATTTTTACCATTAAGAGTTACTATTGCTATACTCTCACTAAAATCATCTATATAATCATATTTTAATGGAACTATTTCATTACCCTCTTTATCAATTAATCCATACTTATTATCTGTTTGTACTATTGCTACCTTTCCTGAAAACTTTCTAATTTGATCATACATTATATAACCCCCTATAATAATTTTATATTCATTATTATAATATATAATTGTAAATATTTATACTTACTTATCTTTATTTTCTATTACTTCATCTACAGGTTCTCCTATAACTTCATCTATATTATATTCTTCTTTCTCATAAGTACGTTTATATTCAGGAGTTAATGTGTCATACATAGACTTACCTAAAACTAAATTTATAATAGGTTCTACTGTTTCTTGTATTTCCATAGCTAATATTCTTATTTCAGCTTGAGCATGAATATCTGTTCTCAATGCTAGGAATGCTATTAATGATTTAAATGTAAATGTCATATATAATGACGTTTGGGCATTGTTTGGTAAGTATGCTCTAGCATCTTCTGGTATTAATCTATTTTCACCTAATGATTTATCATTTAATTGATTATAGATTTTCATAAGTTCATCGCCTAATTCTTGTAATGTTAACTCACTTGTTGAACCATTAAATCCTATATTATATTTATAATTTACATCATATTTATCTTTATATTTATCAGGGGAATTGAATCCAAACTTTTCCGCACAATAATCTACATATCTTTGTGATAGTTGGGTTATTCCATTTCTATGTCTATCTACTTGTTGAGATATAATTCTTGATATATCTTTAAATAATATAGTGATAGAGCAGAAGTCTAATAAATCTTCTAATGAAAATATCTTATTAGTTTCATTATAGATATACATGATATCATCCATGTTTACAATAGAGACGTTGGCACTTAATACTTTATTATTAAAAACAGCTGGATAAGTACAATCTAAATCTATAAATTTAGATTCTGACATTATTTCATCTTCTATAAAATCATTTAAATATTCCTTATTAATATTATAGAGATTATTTAATATGATTTTTGCAATAGAATTATCTTGATTATCTATATTTCTAAAGATATGTTTATATCCTCTTATAGAACCTCCAATAAGAAAATGTATTTCTTTTCCTATATATTTTATTTTTATATTTAAATATTTACATAGAGTTTCTATTTCTGCTAACTCTATTAGATTTTCTATGTCTAATTGTAATATAAGATATATTACTATATTAGAATGCTCTAGAATTGATTCATGCCCAGTTGCTACTCTTCTTTTTATATAATCTAATTTAGCTTGTATTCCTACCTCTCCATCTTTGTCATAGCATATTTTACATGCATCATGTATGATATCAATATGATTATTAGAATATATGAATTTATCATATACTCCTTTGGTAAATAGTTTATGTTTTTTAATTAGTGATGATAATAATTTCTTCATATTAATTAATCCCCTTCCCTTTATATATTTATTAATCTGTTATAATTTATATATATTAATAATATACTCTAAGGATTTTGAATTTTATCAGAATTTAAATACCCTACTATGTCTTGTTTATAATATCAATATCTTATAATTAATATTTATAATTTTATTATTATAATATTTAATCATAATTTAAATTTTATAGTTATAGTTGATTAATTTTTTATTTAAAAAAAATATAATTAAAATAATTATTTTGATGTTATGTATGAAATTTTTTTTAATTTAGAAAAAATAATATAGTAGGAAACCCTACTATATTGTACTATATTCTTCATGAAATATTTTATAACTATAATGCTTAATAATATTTAACTTATTATTTAGTGATAAATCTTCAAAATTATTTAATTTGCAACAATTTACACATTTAATAATATTATCTTTTTTATCAAGTGTATGATGACCACCAGATTCACATTCACAATATTTATATAATAACATCTTAACCATATCATTTACATTCTTCTGTTGTGCAAATTCATTTGTCTTTGTATTCAGAAATCTATATGTATTACTATTACATCTATCACCATAATATTTTTCACTCTCATGTACTATAATATATGCTATTCCTTTATCATTATAGTATAATTTAACATTTCCTATATCCTTAGATGTGGGAGTGATTAGATTTAATCTCTTTTTCATTATATCAAAATTTTCTATCTCGTCTCCATCAATCTCTTGGAATATTCCTATTATCTTATTCATCTTAATATCTCCTTTTTAATTATATTAATTTTATTCATTGTTATAATATATAATTAAAATTAATAAGATATGCAAATGACAAAATCCCGCCAGTGGAAATCAATCCACTGGCGAGTATGCAATAAAGGAAAACATAAAGAGTAGAAGAACAAAGCGTTTAAATTATAGTTATAAAAATATATAATGATTCCTTTCAGAATCATTATATATATGATAAAATTTTAGGAGAGCTTTAAAAAAATGAAATATTAATTACTATGGATAATTAAAAAGATTTACTATATAGTTAATTAAAATAATTATTTAATATGGTTAATATATTAGAAAATATAGTATCTTTATCAAATATATTTGATACTATAGTACCAGCCATATCATGGGATTCATAACATTTAACTATGTTCCATGATAATTTATTACATACATACTCATGATTAGCATCTAACTCTAATTGATATTTTTTATTAGATTCATGTAAATCATTAATTATACCATCCTTAGAATCTCTATTATATAAATTTTTAAAATTCAATTCTACTGGGATATACATAAATAATACAATATCTTCTTTATGAAGTTGATTCTTTCCATATTCTAAATCTATACACCAATCTATAAACTTATCTTTTTCTTCACTGATATTATATCTTGTAGATTGATACATTATATTAGATCCTACATAACGATCCATTATAATAGTATATCCATCTTTTAATAATTTATCAATATTTATCTTATCATTATATCTATTCAGAGCATAGAATAATGATATAGTATGTGGATCAATATCATATAATTTACCATAATCTCCTTTTAAATATTTTTTTACAAATATTGAAGAATTATTGTTATAAGTTGGATATGATATTAATATAGTTTTACTATTCCAATGATTTCTAATATATTCAGTTAGTAGTTTAGCATTGGTTTCTTTAAAGCATCCATCTAATCCTTCAAGAGTTATCATTTTTCCTTTAATATTTTCTCTAGTTATCATTTTATAAACTCCTCTACATTAATATATTAATATATATTTTAAGTATATATTATATGTATGTAAGAATAATAATAAATTTATAAAATGAAAGGATGATTAAAATGCTACAACTAAGTGATAGGGATACAAAAATTTCAAAAAGACTTCTTAATGGAGAAAACAAAAATGAATTAGCAAAGGAGTATCATATATCAATATCTACAATTAATCATATATATAGAATGTATAATTATAGAGTAGAAATATGCAGTGGAGTTATTGGAAAAGATAAGAATCAAACCTCTATACTTATATATATATTAAAATATGATAAAGCATCTTTTAAAACTTTAGATAGAGAAAGATATTCTACTATAGAACTTGTAGTAAAATTATTTAATACGGATAAGATTGAGAAGATTATTAATATAAGAAACATGGGTGTAAAAACTATGAAATATATTGCCGATTGTTTGAAAGAGGATAATTACACTATAAGTAAAGTAGTACAGGATTATATAGACGAAAGGATGATTTAATATGTTATATTTAAGTGATAGAGATATTGAGATATCAAAAAGGATTATAGATGGAGAATCTATAAGTAAATTAACAAAAGAATATAATATACCAAAAAGCACTATTAGAAGATTATATAATATGTATAATTATAGAGTATATATATATGATAAAGCTATTAAAAAAGAAGATATGCCATTGATTATATATACTTTAAAATTTGACATGAGATGTTTTAGTGTATTAAATAGAAATAAATATTATACTATAGATTCTGTAGTAGAATTATTTAATACAGATAGGATTGAGGAGATTACTAATATGAGAAATATGGGTATAAGAAATATAAAATTCATAGTTGATTGCTTAAAAAATAATAATTATGGTATAAGTAAAGTAGTACAGGATTATATAGACGAAAGGATGATTTAATATGAAAATATTAAGAACTGATAGACAAATGGGTAAGACTGGACTATTAATTAAAAAATCTCATGATGAATGGAGATATATAATATGTAAAGATAGACAAAGAGTAGAAGTTATACAATCTATGGCAGTTGAAATGAAATTATATATACCATTTCCAATAATGGTAGATGAATTACCTCTTCTTAGTCATAATATAAAAGAGGTATTAGTAGATGACATAGAAGATGTTTTAGAATATATGATAGGTAAGAAGATAGAATTAGCTACTACATCATGTAAGATAATAACTAAGGAGGATTGTATTAATGAGATTAAGAACAAAAAAGAGTTACCTGGAGATATCTAAATATATAATAGATCAATTCTGGTATCTAAAGAATGATAAGTCATTACATATAGAAATTAATAATATAAAAAGTATTTCACTTGCTAGATTTACTATTAAAGGTGAACAGAAGAAAATAACCATACGACAGAATATAATAAAATTAGTTAGTGTTTATCCAGAAATATATAATAATATTATCAATACTGCGAATGTTTATTTAAATTATATTATAGGTGAAAATAGCTTAGATAATAATGATGCATTGTTTGTATTTATATTATTACATGAGTTAGGACATCTAGCATTTAGATTTGTTTATAATAATAAATTTGGAATAGATTTAAATAAATTAAAACGTATGTTATTAATTGATAGACTCACATTTGCTACAACTACAAATGATGATAAAAATATAAGTATATATAAAGATCATTTTAGTTCTGATGAAATATATGCAAATATGTTTGCATATAAAAACTTTCCAAGAATTTGGTACATATTAAAGAATAAAAAATACGTTAAATAAAGGAGACTAATTTAATGAAAATAATAGATTTGGATGAAATAAAAAATAAAAAAAATGAAGAATTAGAAGAGGTATATAAAGAAGCTATTAAAGATGCATATGATGATTATCTTAGATCTAAAATATTTTTATATATTAAAACATATGAAATAGAGATGTCAGATTCTGATATAGAATTTATATCAAATGTAGATTTTGATATATTATTTAATTTCATATATCTTGACTGTCTACATGCTTTAAGTATTCATAAAAAAGATAAAATATTATTTAATGAACCATCGACTATTGTACAAGACATTGATTTAATTTTAAATTCTTTAATACCTGATATATTAGATCATTTAAAAGAACGATATGAAAATAAATTAGAATAGGAGGATGCTATGAGATTTGAGTTAGAACGACAATTGATAGATTATACACATATGGTATTTGATTATTTTAATGGAAAAGTTAATAATATTCCAGCAAAAATAAATATAAGAAATAATAAAGATAAGAATATATTAGGAAATAATATGTTCAATATAGTCAATCTATATCTGTGGAATATAATAGATAATTACTGGGATGAGGATAGTATTAAAGAGCATATTATATATAATATTGTTCATGAATTATCTCATATAGGACAAGATATAGATTATTATATATACAGTATAGATAATGATTACAATAAATTAAAAGAAAATGAAAATAATTATAACACGTACAAATATTTAAATGACAATATAAACTCTATATCCTTAGATTTAGGAATAGTTTTTAATAATACTAATATACATAATAACTATATATATTTTAGTAAATATAGTAATTATAAAAGATTCGCATTAGAAGAGTATTACAAACACTGTATAAAAACTATGTTATACAATGATACTAATAAAGATATATCACAAGAGGTAGATTTAGCATTTAAAATTGATAGTTTATCATTTGTAATAAATCATGTAGAATTTCCAATAAAAAAATATAATGTTATAAATCAAGATGTAAATGGATTTAATAATATAATAGAAGCATACAACAATACTAATACATCAATATCCTCTACTATTATAACACAAAACTATGCAACTATTTGCATAAATTCAATTGTATACTTACATTATAATTTTAATATAGTGCAAGTATGATAGCTATAGTATAAAGTAGTACCAAAATTTGGTATTACTTTATATTTTTTTTTAAATAAATCCCTACATATAGGTAAAAACTAAAAGGGAGACGATTTTAATATGATAACTAAAAAATTTGACAAGTTAGTATTATCAATATCTAATAAAGGAATACCATGTTTGTGGGAGAATGGTGGTAAAATAACTGATGATTTCGGACAATCATTTATTATAGCAGATAAACAATCCAAACCTAAAAAACCTTTATATATAAGAACAGATCCAAAACCTAACAGTGGACATGCTCTAATACCTGTAAGATTACATGATATCATTATTGTTTGTAAGGTTAGGGATGAAGTGTCAACTATTCAAATTTATTCCATATCTAAAATAGATTTAGAAGAGAAATTAGCTTATGTTGATATGATAAATTCATTTGAAAATGGAGAATGGGCAGCAGTTTCAAATCCTATATATGATACTGCTATAGCAGCAGCTACATTAAAAGCAAAAACTGTAAATTGTATTGATGTAGTATATGTTCTTGATAAAGATTTCAGAAAAGATTATGTTAAAAGTAATGATTCACAATATAAAAAAGAAGAAGTTAAGATTGATATCTTAGAATCTAATGAGGAAGTTAAAATAAAAAGTGAAGAGGCCGTAGGAAAGATTGGTGATCATGAACCTCAAATAGCAGTATAATTAGTAATAATTTTTTAATTATATCAGATGCGTAATTGCATCTGATATTTATTTTTTAACATTATTATAATAGGAGGTGATTAAGTATGCGTGATCCATTAGGACTAATGGAAGCTGAAACAAAAGATCAACCATTTTCTGTAATAAAATTAGATAGTATACCAGATTTTGATATTGAAGATTATGATTTAATGGATTCAAAAGAATTTCAAAAATTTTTATATTCAATAGAAAATATTGCTAGAGTATCGTTTGAATATAGAGCTATAATAGCATATCTAAGAGAAAATATGGATATGAATAAATGTAGTGTTTTCGAAAATATAAATAATATAGATACTACAAAAGTTAAAATAGAAATTCATCATCATCCATTTTCATTATATGATATAACTATTATTGTATATAATAAGAGGTTATATAATAGAGAATCTATAGATGAAGAATTAGTTGCAAAAGAAGTTATGTATTTACATTATGCACTACTAATTGGATTAATACCATTATCAGAAACTGTTCATGAATTAGTTCATAATCAATATCTATTTATACCAAATAGTAATGTTATGGGAAAATATGAAGAATTCTATAATATGTATAAAGATTTTATGACTCCAGAGAATATAGATATATATGAAAGAACTGTTGCTTTTAGTAATTCATATGATGAATCTAAACAAAATCATATATTAGATAAAAGCTATATTTATGTAGATTTAACTGGTTCTTATGACATTCCTACTTATCAAAGTGTAATAGATTCAATGAGTCATAAAATAAAAGAATTAAAATCTAGTAATAATGTAGATATGACGTTTGAATTACCAAAAAAGAAGAGAGTTATAAGTTTCTTAGATAAATAAATATATTTTACTGAAACATACTATTAAAAAATAATTAGGAGGTATTATAAAATGATTAAAAAACACATGCTTTCAATTTTAAGCGAAGCAGCTAATGCTGAAAAAAGAGATGCTACTCATGATTTTGAATATGATGACTACGAAAGTAATATTACTTTAAATAATGATGGTGAAGCTTCTGGAGATACTAGTAGTAATAATGCTAACGATGATGAAGAT
>Ga0302209_10001066_pt1 | contig 12198 bp, 7 predicted proteins | sample II_Fen_E3_1_FD_194574 | JGI IMG/M metagenome (GOLD analysis project Ga0302209, IMG submission 194574) | Peat permafrost microbial communities from Stordalen Mire near Abisko, Sweden - II_Fen_E3_1 | ecosystem: Environmental > Terrestrial > Soil > Wetlands > Permafrost | place: Sweden: Abisko...
CTATTCTAATGAACTCACCTCCACCCTCTCTAATTTTTAGAGAAGGGGCGTAACATGCTGAATATCTTGTTATTTTCCCCCTCTTTACGAAGCAGAGAGGTGGAAATCCTGAGCGGAGCGAAGGAAGGGGGTGAGTACATCATATTTCTCTTCTTAGTCTTGCAACAGGAATGTTAAGTTGTTCACGGTATTTTGCAACGGTCCGGCGAGCTATCTGGTAACCCTTTTCCTGCAGGATATCAGTTAAACTCTCATCGGTTAAAGGTCTGCGTTTTTGTTCATTTTCAATACAATCCTGCAGAATCCGTTTTATTTCTCTTGTTGATACTTCTTCTCCGCTATCGGTCTGAAGACCTTCTGAAAAGAAGAACTTAAGTGGAAAGATCCCGAAGTGAGTCTGAACAAATTTACTATTGGCAACCCGTGAAACAGTTGAAATATCGAGTCCGGTCATTTCAGCAACATCTTTCAGGATCATTGGTTTTAATTTTGTCTCATCACCGTCGATAAAGTACTCCTGCTGGTATTGCAGAATAGCATTCATTGTAAGAAGCAGTGTGTTTTGCCGCTGTTTTATTGCATCAATAAACCATTTGGCAGAATCGATTTTCTGCTTGACAAAAATTACAGCATCTTTCATCTCTTTTTTCTGGCTTTTATCTTTGCTGTATGAATGAAGCATCTCGCTGTACGCAGAACTTAATCTGAGTTCCGGGAGGTTTTTTGAATTAAGATGAAGATCGAAACCATCTTCAGAAAGCTCAAGGATAAAATCAGGGATAATAGGCTGTGATGTTTTATTAAACGGATCACTGTAAACACCTCCGGGTTTGGGGTTGAGTCTTAAAATCTCATCTATCGCAGCTTTAAGTTCATTTTCTGTGATGTTGAGTCGTGAAATGATTTTATCATAATGCCTTTTGGTGAATTCTTCAAAATGCAAATCGAGAATTGTGTGTGCCAGCTTCATTGAAGGTAGCGAATTGTCGCGTTTTTCGATCTGGAGCAAAAGACATTCCCTTAGTGATCTTGCTCCAACTCCTGCAGGCTCAAGATCCTGAATTATCTGAAGGACCTCTTCCAGTTCACTTTCGGTAGTTTCAACATTCTGAAGGAAAGCAAGATCATCAACAATGTTTATCAGTTCTCTTCTCAGGTATCCGTCTTCATCGATATTTCCGATAATGTATTCTCCAAGAATTTTCTGTTTATCAGTAAGATCCCTGAGACCAAGTTGAGATTCAAGGTGCTCATGAAATGAAAATCCGACGGAAAATGGAATCTCACTCCTCTTTTCTTCATCCTTGCTGTAGTTTTTTGCCTGAAGACGGTAATCAGGGATATCATCCTCTTCAATATAATCATCGATTGTGAATTCCTCCTGATCTTTATCTTTCTCGTCAAACTGATCATCTTCAGCTTCTTCCGGAATATCTTCTTCTTCGGTACCCTCCTCAAGGGCAGGGTTTTCCTCGAGTTCCTTTTTAATACGCTGTTCCATCTGCAAAGTAGGAACTTCCAGTAGCTTGATCATCTGGATCTGCTGTGGTGAAAGTTTCTGAAGCAATTTCTGCTGTAACCTTTGCTTTAACATCCTTTTCTCCTAAAATTAAGTATCCGGGAATCCGATTTATTAGAATTCAGCGTTTTTTGGTGTTCTTGGAAACGGAATAACATCGCGAATATTTGACATTCCGGTAACAAATAATATCAACCTTTCAAACCCAAGTCCAAAGCCGCTATGCGGAGCCGTTCCGAATTTTCTCGTCTCAAGATACCACCACAGATCCTTTTCAGGTATTTTAAGTTCCCTGATACGATTTAAAAGCTTCTCATAATTCTCCTCCCTCTGTGATCCTCCGATTATCTCCCCAATGCCTGGAAATAAAACATCCATTGCCCTGACAGTTCTACCGTCCCCGTTTTGCTTCATATAAAATGCCTTGATAGTCATCGGATAATCAGTAAGAATTACCGGGCGTTTAAAATGCTCTTCAACCAGGTATCTTTCATGTTCTGCCTGAAGATCACTTCCCCAGCCAACCGGGTAATCCCAATTTTTACCTGAAGATGTAAGAATTGATACTGCTTCTGTATATGTTATTCTTACAAATTCATTCTCCAAAACAAATCTGAGCCTTTCAAGAAGAGCTTTATCGATCATATTATTCAGAAACTCAAGATCCTCGATGCAATTATCAAGTGCATATTGTATCAGATATTTAACAAAATCCTCTGCAAGATCCATATTGTCTGTCAGGTCGTAGAATGCCATTTCCGGTTCTATCATCCAGAATTCTGCCAAATGCCTTGGGGTATTTGAGTTCTCTGCCCTGAAGGTTGGTCCAAACGTATATATGTCTCCTAAAGCAAGCGCTCCAAGTTCTCCCTCAAGTTGACCTGAGACTGTAAGGTTGGTGGGTTTTCCGAAAAAATCACCGGAATAATCTATTGAATTATCCGGATTACGGGGCACATTTGAAAGGTCCATCGTAGTTACATGGAACATTTCGCCGGCACCTTCCGCGTCACTTCCTGTGATTATTGGTGTATGAAGATAAAAGAATCCCTTATCATTGAAATATTTATGAATGGCAAATGCCATTGCATGACGTATCCTCAGCACAGCACTGAAAGTATTTGTCCTTGGACGGAAATAGGCAATTTCTCTGAGGAATTCCATTGAATGACCTTTCTTCTGAAGAGGATATGTTTCAGCATCGCTCTTCCCATAAAGCTCGATGGCAGAAGCGCTTATCTCGATATTCTGACCCTGCCCCTGCGACTCAACCAGTTTACCTGTAACAGCTAAGCACGCTCCTGTCGAGATCTCTTTAAGAAGATTCTCGTCAAACGATGCAGCTTCCACAACAATCTGTATATTGTTGATTGTTGATCCGTCATTAAGAGCTATAAAGAGAATATTTTTGTTTCCTCTCTTGGTTCTTACCCATCCTTTAACAAGTACATCTGATCCCAACGAAGGTTTGGATAACAGGCTTTTTACTTTAATTCTTTTCATCATGAACATTTAATATCAAAAAACAGATTTGCAAAAATAATAAAATGTTAGCCGCTAAGGCAGAAGAGACCGCTATTATTTCTTTATGGCACTATTTTTGTATATCAGAGCCTTCTTATTCAGTTTATTTGACCGGTTTCAATAATAAATACCCTGGGTAGCAGTTATTAATAATAAGTCATAGAGCGCAGGGCGAAGATCAACTTTATTCTGTGCTCTGTGCACTGTGCTCTGTGCTTAAAGAATGCATATTGATTTGAATATTACTAAAATCTGAATAACTTTGGATATGAATTAGTAAACAATCAGGAACTATGGAAGAAAATAAGAAACTTATAGTTGTGCCATGGGATTTTTCTCATGTTGCCGAGAACGCATTAGCTCATGCAGTAAAGATAAGCCGCATGGTAAACAATGATATCTGTCTTTTACATATAGTAGATTCCGGCATCACTCCCAAAGCCTACGCAGAGACAACCACTCTTTTAAAACGCCTGATTGAAGAAAACGGCAAAAAATATAATGTCCCCATTATGTACCATGTTTCTAAGGGGAGTATTTTCACTGAAATTGCAGAATATGTAAATGAGAAGGAAGCCAGTCTCGTGGTAATGGGCACCCATGGAATGAAAGGGATGCAAAAACTTACCGGTAGCTGGGCACTAAAAGTGATCGTTAAATCAAAAATCCCGTTTATTGTTGTACAGGATCCACCGGCTGACCAGGAGAAGTACCACAATATTGTCTTCCCGATTGATTTCAGGAGTGAGAATAAGGGGAAGATTAAGATGGCTATTTTTATGGGGAAATTTTTTGAATCCAAAATTCATATGCTCGTCTCCAATAGTACGGATACAGGCATATTAAGAAAGACAAGAACCAATGTTAATTTTGCTATCAAATACCTGATTCAAAATAATATAGATTACGAGATCCACGATATGCCAAAAGGTAAAATAGCCGATCAGACTATTGATTTTGCACAAAAGATAAATGCTGACCTGATACTGATTGTAACAACCAAGAATATTACTTTTGCAGATTACATGTTAGGAGCCTCGGAACAACAAATTATTGCTAACAGTTCCAAAATTCCTGTCTGTTGCGTAAATCCATTAGCTTCGTTTACCAATGTCGGACAATTTATGGGTGGATGGGGTTCATAAAAGAACCACCTTCATTATCTTTACACCAGATAATGAAATAATAATATCCGGATTATGTCCATTGTAGTTCAGGGAGTTTCAAAATATTATGGCTACCAAAAGGCTCTCGATCAAATCTCGTTTGAAGTAAAAACCGGCGAAATAGTCGGGTTTATTGGTCCAAATGGCGCAGGTAAGTCCACAATGATGAAAATCATCACCGGTTTTATACCTGCATCCTCGGGAAAGGTGATTGTCAATGGGTTGGCTGTTGAAGCAGATAATCTCGAAGTCAAAAAACAGATAGGTTATCTTCCTGAAAATAATCCTCTCTATCCTGAAATGTATGTCAGGGAATATCTGGGTTTCGTGGCTTCAATTTATAAGTCAGCCATATCTTCGAAAAATCAGACAGATAATATAATTGAATTAACCGGACTTGCTCCTGAACAGAATAAAAAGATAGGTTCTCTCTCCAAGGGGTACAGACAAAGGGTCGGACTGGCTCAGGCTCTTATACACAATCCTGCAGTACTGATACTTGATGAGGCTACAACAGGACTTGACCCGAATCAGATTGTTGAGATAAGAAATCTTATACAAGAGGTCGGAAAGAAAAAGACAGTAATGCTTTCAACGCATATTATGCAGGAGGTTGAAGCAATATGTGACAGAGTAATAATTATTGACAAAGGAATAATTGTTGCTGATGAAGAAAAAAGCAACATATACTCTAAGCTTAAACGTCCGAGACAAGTTATTCAGGTTGAATTTGATAAGGAACCTGGCGACTTATCACTGACAGATATTCCAAATGTGAGCAATATAAAAAAAATCAGGAAAAATACATGGCTTATTGAGGCAGAGACAGATGAGGATCTCAGACCATCCCTGTTCAACTTTGCTGTAAAAAACAATCTGATGGTCCTTTCAATGAACAAACTGGAGAGTAATCTCGAGGAGGTCTTCAGACAACTGACGAAGGGATAAATTTTTTGCTATTCTGATTTTTTTTTGTTGCTTTGTACCCTAGTAGATTAGTGGAAAGATTTATGCTGATTGCAACCACAGGAAAAAAATGCTAAACCGTGTACAATTCCCTTTTTACAATCACCTGATCTTCCTGTACGATATTTAATGATAAATTAATAAAATTATTATGGGATATTTATTTACTTCCGAATCAGTTTCAGAAGGCCACCCCGATAAGGTAGCCGATCAGATATCAGATTCTTTGCTTGATGAATTTCTTCGCTGGGATCCTGAATCAAAAGTTGCCTGCGAAACATTTGTAACAACAGGGCTGGTTGTCTGCGGCGGAGAAGTCCGTACGACAGGCTGGGTAGATCACCAGGAGAGCGCCAGAGGGGTAATACGCAATATAGGATATACTAAGGCTGAATACCGCTTTGACTGCGACTCATGTGGTGTTATCTCGACAATACACGAACAGTCAAGTGATATAAATCAGGGTGTTGTTCGCGATAAACCTGAAGAACAGGGAGCAGGCGATCAGGGAATGATGTTTGGCTATGCCTGTCGCGAAATGGATAATTTTATGCCTTTAACTATCGAACTGGCCCACAGGCTTCTTCAGGAACTGGCGGCAATCCGACATGAAGGCAAACAGATGAAATATCTCAGGCCCGACAGTAAATCTCAGGTAACAGTTGAATATGACGACAATAATAAACCTCTCCGGATCGATACAATAGTCATAAGCACTCAGCACGATGAGTTTGTTCTGCCAAAAGATAAATCACACAAGGCGGAACTGGTTGCTGAAAAAGCAATGCAGGAAAAAATTGGTGAAGATCTAAAGAAGATCCTTATGCCAAGAGTTAAAAAAACACTTCCGGCAAGAATTCAGAAACTGTTTACCAGCAATTATAAACTTCTTGTTAATCCAACAGGTAAATTTGTTATAGGAGGTCCCCATGGAGATACCGGATTAACAGGCCGGAAAATCATTGTTGATACTTATGGTGGCCATGGGGCTCATGGTGGAGGTGCATTTTCAGGCAAGGACTCATCTAAAGTTGACCGGTCAGCTGCCTATGCTGCACGTCATATCGCGAAAAACCTTGTAGCTGCAGGTGTTTGCGATCAGGCCTTGATCCAGGTCGCTTATGCTATTGGTGTTGCAGAACCCGTTGGACTTTATGTAAATACGTATGGTACCGCTAAAGTGAAAGATAAAAAGGGAAATGTTCTGCACGATGGTGAGATAGCAGAGTCAATCAAGAAGCTTTTCGACATGAGGCCATATTCAATTGTTCAGCGCTTTGGCCTGAAGAACCCTGTATTCCTTCCGACAGCGTCTTACGGTCATTTTGGCCGTGATAGTTATTCAAAGACAGTTGATGTTTATTATAAAGTTCCCGGAAGTAAGCCAAAAGCACACAACGGAAACGGAAAGATGATTTACCAGAAAAAAGTCGAATTCTTTTCCTGGGAAAAACTTGATTATGTGGACAAGATAAAAAAATCGTTCAAATTATAGTACCAACTTATTTTTTCTATCCTTTGCCCCCCTGCCCCCCTAAAGGGGGGTTCATACTCGTTTTTTAAGAATGCTTCGAAATGTTACAGAACGAGCCCCCCTCAAGGGGGGTTGGGGAGCCAGAAAGATAGGGACCAAATAAATAAAACATGGACATCCTCGACGAACTTAAACAAAATAAGATTCTCCTTTCCGACGGAGCCTGGGGTACCTTCCTTCAGTCGAAAGGATTGAATCCGGGTGAATGTCCGGAAATGTGGAATATTACGCACAGAAAGGATGTAAAGGATATTGCTGAGGCTTATCTCCATGCAGGTTGCGATATAATCGAGACTAATAGTTTCGGAGCCAGCAGAATAAAACTCTCTCAATATGGTTTTTGTGATCGTGTAACGGAGATAAATCATGCTGCAGCCTCAATTTCCCGTGAAGTTGCCGGTACGGATAAGCATGTTGCAGGATCAGTTGGCCCGACCGGGAATATGCTGCTTATGGGAGATGTTTCCAAAGAAGAATTATACGATAATTTTAAGGAACAGTCAATCGCTCTTGAAAAAGGAGGTGCTGATATAATAATTATTGAAACTATGTCAGCTATTGATGAAGCCTCTCTGGCGGTAAAAGCTGCAAGAGAAAATACCAATTGTACAGTAATTGTTACGATGACTTTCTCCAGAGATATGAAAGGTGAATTCTTTACAATGATGGGTGCTTCTCCGGCAGAAATGGTAATTACAATGAAAGAAGCCGGAGCTCATATTGTTGGATCAAACTGTGGAAATGGAATCCGGGATATGATCTCAGTTGTCAGCGCAATCAGGGCGGTTGACAGGAAGATCCCTGTTATAATTCAGGCAAATGCAGGCTTGCCGGAATATATTGATGGAAAAACAGTTTTCAGGGAATCGCCGGGGATGATGGCCTCGTTTATTCCCGATCTTTTAAAAGAAGGAGCAAATATAATAGGCGGATGCTGCGGAACTACTCCGGAACATATACGTGAGATGGGAAAAGCATTGGGGAGATAAAACTCATTTTCACCTCATCGGGTACGTACCCCCCTTTAGGGGGGCAGGGGGGCAAAAAAGACAGAAACAAGAGTGGCAAGAGGGTTCTAGAAAGACGCCTTTACTATCCTTGCAATATTGTCCGACCTCCCCAGTGTATAATAATGAATACCCGGGACACCAAGTTTTATTAAATCCCTGGATTGAGCTGCAGCCCATTCTATTCCAACCTCTCTTGCCTCACAGTCGTTTTTACAATTCTTTACTGCAGAAAATAAGTCATTAGGCAAGTCAATATGAAATGTCTGTGGAAGAAGCTTAATATCATTAAGTGCTGAGATTGGCTTAATTCCAGGTATTATCGGAACTGTTATCCCTATCTTTCTGCACTCATCCCTGAATCTGCAGAACCTGTTATTATCAAAAAACATCTGGGTTACAATATAACTGGCTCCCTCATCCACCTTTTTTTTCAGGTTTTCCATATCTACTTGCCTGTTTGCTGCTTCAAAGTGTTTCTCGGGATACCCGGCTACTCCTATGCAAAAATTGGTAGGATCAGCATTTTCAAGATTATCTTCAAGATATTTACCCTTATTCATATCAACGATCTGTTGCACAAGCTCAAATGTATGCGCATGACCATTTTTTTCAGGAATAAATGTCCGGGTTCCTTTCTGAGGATCACCCCTTAATGCAAGAACATCGTCTATACCCAGAAATCTCATCTCAATAAGAACATTTTCCGTCTCTTCTTTAGTGAATCCCCCGCAAAGGACATGAGGAACCACAAGTATATTGTACTTATATTTGACAGCGGCGGCGAGAGCAAATGTTCCGGGACGGAGACGAACCACCCTCTTCTCAAGAAGGCCATCGGGGCGCTCCCTCAGAATAGTTTCATTCCGGTGAGATGTGAAGTTAATATATGCAGGTTCATACTCGATAAGCCTGTCAATTGCTGCATATGTCCTTTCGATACTATGCCCTTTGAGGGGAGGAAGGAGTTCAAATGTGAATAATGGTCCTTTCGCGTTATTAATCTTATCTATTACATTCATTTCAAAATGTTATCATAAATTTGGAGAGAGCCATTTCGCAGCTTCATCGTTTGTAAAATTCTTCCTTTTAGCATAATCTTTTAACTGGTCCTGGTCAATCTTTCCAAGATTAAAATATGTTGATCCCGGATGTGAAAAAATATATCCGCTTACCGATGCCGGAGGTATCATTGCAAAGTTCTCGGTGAGTTTTGCACCTATTGCTTCTTCCGCTCCCAACAGGTCAAAGATAACCTGTTTTTCCGTATGATCAGGACAGGCAGGGTAACCCGGAGCCGGTCTGATCCCTTTATATTTAATTTTAAGCATTTCGTCAATGGAAAGATTTTCCTGTTTTGCATAGCCCCAGTATTCTCTGCGAATCTTTTCATGAAGCCATTCAGCTGCAGCTTCCGCAAGCCGGTCACTGAGTATCCTGATCATTATTGTAGCATAATCATCCGCTTTATATTTATCAAACACTTCGTTATCAATGTCTGCTGTAACAACAAATGCCCCTATCCAATCATTCAGATCTGTGCTCTCGGGGGCAATATAATCGGAGAGTGCGAGATTCGGGACATCTTTTTCTTTTGGTTCCTGGTTTCTTAAAAACCTGAAAACAGATTTTATTTTCTTTCTGCTTTTATCTGAAAAGATTTTAACATCATCCCCATCAGAACCCGCTGGGAATAATCCAAAAACAGCTTTCGAGGTCAGGAGTTTCTCCTCAATAATTTTCTTAAGATACAGCTGTCCATCGTCAAACAACTTCTTTGCCTCAACACCTTTTACAGGGTCACTGAAGATTGCAGGATATTTACCCGATAATTTCCATGCAAAGAAAAAGTATGTCCAATCTATATAACCCTTAAGTTCATTAAGGTCTATATTGTGGAAAACATGAAGCCCTGGTTTCACCGGTTCAAAAAGTTTGATAGTATGCCAGTCCGTAATGAGTTTGTTTTTTCTGGCTTCATTTAGCGAAAGAAGATTCTTTTCGGTCTGGCGCGAACTATGGTCATCCCGCATCTTCTTATACTTTTCTTTTATTGAAGAGACATAAGAACTATTGTCTTTCTGAAGCAGGGAAGAGAGCACTCCGGCTGCTTTTGATGCATCTTTAACATGAATAACGCTGTTTGAATATGCAGGTGCAACTTTTACGGCAGCATGTATTTCGGAGGTGGTCGCCCCTCCGATGAGCAGCGGAAGCGTTATTTTCCTTCGCTCCATCTCAGAAGCCACATGGACCATTTCCTCGAGAGACGGGGTAATCAATCCGCTGAGACCTATAATGTCTACTTTTTCCGCTAAGGCAGTGTCGATGATCTTTTCAGCTGGTACCATAACACCAAGATCAATTATCTCATAGTTATTACACGAAAGTACAACTCCGACTATATTTTTTCCGATATCGTGAACATCTCCCTTGACAGTAGCGAGCAGAACCTTGCCGGCAATTTTTTTCGCGGTCCCTTCACTCTCTTTCTCAATATATGGCGCAAGCTTTGAAACCGCTTTCTTCATCACCCTTGCACTCTTGACAACCTGGGGAAGGAACATCTTTCCCGATCCAAAGAGATCTCCCACCTCATTCATGCCTCCCATCAATGGCCCTTCAATCAGTTCAATTGACCGGCTGAAAAGAGGCCTTGCCTCCTCAATATCCTGTTCTATAAATTCATCGAGACCCCTTATCAGAGAGTGTTTAATACGATCTATCACCTCGAGCTGACGCCAGGCATCTTCCTTCTCCACTTTCTTTCCTTCGTTCTTTATTCCCTCTGCAAACTTCACGAGCCGTTCTGTAGAATCTTTCCTCCTGTTTAACACAACATCTTCAACAAGATGAAGAAGATCTGGTTGTATTTCGCTGTAAACCTGCAACATACCAGGATTAACAATCCCCATATCCAGCCCTGCTTTAACTGCATGGTATAGAAAAACAGAATGTATCGCTTCACGAACTTTGTCCGTACCACGGAATGAAAATGAAAGATTGCTTATTCCCCCGCTCACCCTCGCATAAGGAAGGTTCTGTTTAATCCATTCTGTCGTTTTAATGAAATCGATGGCATAGTTGTTATGCTCTTCAATCCCAGTGGCTATTGCCAGCACATTAGGATCAAATATTATATCTTCAGGTGGAAATGCCAGTTTATCAATAAGAAGCCTGTAGCATCTTTCAGCAACACTGATTCTTCTTTTAAATGTATCGGCCTGACCGGTTTCATCAAATAACATCACAACAGCAGCAGCGCCATATTTTCTAAGGGTATGTGCATGTGCAAGAAATACCTCTTCTCCCTCCTTCAGACTAATAGAATTTACAACTGATTTCCCCTGAATACATTTAAGACCCGATTCAATAGTGTTCCAGCGTGAAGAATCAATCATCAGCGGAAGTTTTGATATATCGGGTTCCGCCATGATCAGATTCACAAACTTCACCATTGCCTTTTCCGAATCAAGCATGGCTTCATCCATGCAGATATCTATTACCTGAGCTCCACCCTCAACCTGATTGCGGGCAATTGCAAGCGCCTCATCATATTTTTCCTCTTTTATAAGTCTTGCGAACTTTATTGATCCCGATACATTGGTACGCTCACCGATATTGACGAAATTGGTCTCAGGGGTAATTGTCAGAACTTCAAGGCCGCTGAGTCTTGTATATCTTTTAATTTCAGGCTTTAATCTTGGTTTATAGCGTACAGATGCATCTGCAATTTTCCGGATGTGCTGGGGAGTCGTGCCGCAACAACCTCCTATAATATTTACCCATCCTTCTTTCATAAAATCCTCAGCAATTAAAGCCATAAATGACGCTGACTGTTCATATTCACCAAACTGGTTTGGCAGACCGGCGTTTGGATGAACCGAAACATAAAATCCGGTCTTCAACGACAATTCCTCAACAAATGGTCTCAACTGTTCAGCTCCAAGAGCGCAGTTCAGTCCAATACTGAAAAGAGGGAAATGTGAAACTGATACCATGAATGCTTCGAGAGTCTGACCCGTTAAGGTTCTTCCGCTGGCATCAGTTATTGTACCTGATACCATTACCGGAAGAGTTTTCCCCTTTTCTTCAAATACCGAATCAATTGCGAAAAGAGCAGCCTTGCAGTTGAGCACATCGAATACTGTTTCAATGAGAAGAAGATGGACTCCCCCGTCAATAAGTCCCCGGGCCTGCTCGGAGTATGCCTGAACCAGTTCATCAAAAGATATGGCCCTGGCGCCCGGATCATTAACATCTGACGACATTGAAGCAGTACGATTTGTTGGTCCGAGTGTTCCGGCAATAAAATGCTCTTCAGGTTCGCCGGAATTTTCAAATTCTGTTATTGCTTCAGCAGCCAGATGAGCCGAATGAAGGTTCAGATTATACACCTGACTCTCCATCCCATAATCCGACATGGAGATCCTGTTTGAATTAAATGTATTTGTTGTAATTATATCGACACCTGCTTCAAGA
>Ga0302209_10001078_pt1 | contig 12130 bp, 9 predicted proteins | sample II_Fen_E3_1_FD_194574 | JGI IMG/M metagenome (GOLD analysis project Ga0302209, IMG submission 194574) | Peat permafrost microbial communities from Stordalen Mire near Abisko, Sweden - II_Fen_E3_1 | ecosystem: Environmental > Terrestrial > Soil > Wetlands > Permafrost | place: Sweden: Abisko...
TGTATTCCACCAATACATCGCTAAACAGTACTTTTCCTCCGGCAAGTTTTGAATCGGAATAAGTGATGACTCCTTTTGTTTGACAGGGATCGCCACCTGTCTTAATTTCTCCTCTAAAGAACATTTTATCTGCATCGTGAATATTCGCTTCCATTCTAATAACATAGGTGCCTGCTGTACTATTTTTACCTGATTTGTCTTTGCAGTTCCAGGTAAAACTTTGTTTCCCGGTTGATGGAGTAGCTCCGGTAACAGCATCTACTTCCAGCTTTGTGGCATTTTTCAGGTCGGATTTTGTTGTCCACTCGCTTAAAGATACCGGACGTTTCAGGTAACCACCCTTCGAGGTGAAGCGGGTGGCAAACAAGGTGCAAATGTATTTTCCATTCAGGTCTTCAACCCATACAGCCATCTGATTGCTGCCGTACGATTGAATTTTTGACCAGTTAAACGAAACAGTCACTTTATTATCCGGTGATTTGTCCTGAGCATTAACACTGCTGAACAGGAATAAGGGTAGTACAAACGTGAATAAGGTGATATAAAGCTTTTTCATTCTAACTGATTTTATGGTAGTAACAATATCTGGAACAAATAAATATGGTGTTCAGTTATCTAATTAACGAATCCATATATCGCACTTAAGTAAAAGACAAAAAATAATGTCGTATAATTTTAATTTAAATAAGGGAATAAGGGTTAGTTATTTTATTTAATATTTCTACTAATGGTTAAAATAAAAAATAAGGTTTAATATTTATATACCTTATATTTAGAGTATTAGCCTTAACAGTAAACCAAATATACAGGATTTAAAACCGCATTCCATATTTGGAATATTTGAAATGTTTAATTTTTCAAGGAATATTATAGGACAATATATTGGTCCTATTACTTACATTAATTAAACAGAATCTTTTTAAGGCCAATCATCATTCCATCTTGATTCAGTATCTGAATAAAGAAGAGTCCCGGTTTACAAATCTTTGAGATATCAACAGAACTCATAGCTGTATTTAGTTTTGAAACATATATTTTATCTCCAAGTGAGTTTATGATACTGAAAGAATACCCGTTTACATTATCTTTTCCAGGCTGTATGTAAACAATTCCACTTGTCGGATTCGGATAGAAATCAAAGTTTTGAATAGTATTCTCAGATATCCCGGTATACTCCATTGTCGAAAATCCGATCTCTTCTCCATAGGAAGTCCCCGAACTATTCGTTGCATAGGCCCTTAAAAAATAGGTTGTACCGAATGATAATCCATTGATGGTTCTTACAAAACTACCTTTTCCTGTTCCGTCAATGGTAGTATCATTCAGAATCGTTGGAATGGGATTTCGACTCCAACAGATACCCCTGAAAATAATATCTGAACTTCCTTCGCACAATATATTTCCTCCGGTTGTCACTGCATTTGTCGAAACATTGGTCGCATTGTCAGTGGATACATCCGGCAGGCTTAAAGTAGTAAAAGTGAAGTCTGCACCGTAGGATACACCCGTATTATTAGTGGCATACGCCCTGTAATGAAACAATGTATTATCGGTTAATCCGGATATTAAACTTGTAAAATAGCCCGTACCTGTGCCATCATTCGTTTTTGAATTTGTAATCAATGGATTAGCAGTTGTACTCCAGCAAATTCCTTTTGCAGTAATTGTTGAACTTCCTTCACTAAGTACATCGCCTCTGACAGTAATATTGGATTTGACAATTGATACGGTATCTGAAGTTGAAACTACAGGTGTACTTTCAACAGTCTTAGTTCCTAAACTGAAGGTGATATTTCCAACGGATTCATTGATGGCAGTTATAGGTTGGAAGGTATATGAATTATCTGTATGATCCGTATACCCTAAAATTGTAGAATTTACATTAGAGGACCCCGGGAAAGGATCACCTGCTAATGTATTGTCAATTTTAGTTTTTTCGGAAAGAGCAATTCCATCAGCTTCTACTATATCAAATCCCATAGCATTGGCATCATTATTCACTGTGTTATTTGCCCATGTGACCGGGTTGTAGCGGATATGTGAGATTAACATACCATGACCGGGCAGGTAGGTATCCCAACCTGTTTGTTGGCGGTTCTCCAATAGATAGAATTCAGTTGGTGAGGGATTCGCACCATTTAAATTGTGGGTTCCGCTTTGAGAAATTAAATAGGCACTGTTGGAAGTCGTAAGATTTTGTAGAGAATAATTTTCAACATCATTGATAACAACAGGTTTCAACCAGTTCAGATAAAAACGGTCGAAGGCAGAATAGGAGGGAGGTGTACGGCCTTCATTTAAATAGGGGCCATAATCCATTATGTTCCATTCAGACAGAGTATGATGATCGGCGTTACCGGAAGTATCATAATAATCGGTTAATCCCAGTACGTGACTGAATTCATGACAAAAAGTGCCAATACCACACATATTTGTCCCCGAATTAGATCTTAGTTCGGAAGTACAGGCATAATCGGAAACGGATACACCATTGAAAACAGTAGAATTATCGGGAAGTCCCCAACGATGCGGCCATATACTGTTTTTAGGACCTCCTTCCGCTTCGTTATATCCTGCATAATAAATAAAGACATTGTCGACAATACCATCTTTATCGGTGTCGTATACCGAAAAGTCAACTCCGTCGGCTGCTGCTAACCCACAAGCATCAATAACCATCTGCTGAGGGTTTCTATCATTCCCTGCGGCATCATTTCCACCATAATAGCCCATACTTTTGGACAATGTATAAGGACCAACCACATCGAATTCAGGATTAAATACTCCGTTTGAACTATCCTGAAAATAGTTGTTAGCAGAGCCTGTCCCACCATTCGCAGCATATTTATCCTCGTTCAATAAGTTGCTGAAAGCAGTTTTAGGATCGGGAGTAACAAAACTTACATCTTTGAAATTAACAAGAATCACCAATGATTTAGGTCTGCCGGTTAACGGGTAACTGTTTTGTTGCAATAATCCGGTAATGACTTTCCTGGATTTTAATGCCCTGGATTGTTTCTTGATTTGTGAAAGAATGTTACCCGGATTAAGCTTTTTAATGAATTGGATTTCATTGGTACTCCGGCTTTCAATATTGGTCGCCTTCATCGAAGTGCTTTTCAAATTCCCGTTCGAATCTGTCAAAGCATAGGTAAGAATGTCATTCTTATCAGCGATTAATGGATATCCATCAAGAGTTGTTTTATAATTGAAAGATTCATCACCATGAATTCTTACTGTCAAAACTGTGCCATCGGGTTGTGTGATATTAACGGGATAAGGAGTAGCTTTAATGGCAAACAGATTTGAACAAAAGAAGGTGGAAGTTAAAAATACAAGCAGTAAAGTAGATAAAAATTTCATTTCCGGAATTTGGTTAAAATGTAAAACAATAAATGTTTAAAAAGTTGTGATTATCATCAGTGGTAAATTTTCATTTATCTTACATTGTAATTTTCTAAAATTGGCTTTGTTTTTTATCAATTTATTCTTAGAAATTAATTTTAATTTCTAAGAATAAATAATAAAACAATTCGGTTTATTTACACTATAAACAGAATATTTAAAGAAAATGTTTTAGTAGAAAACTATTCATTCTTCAAAAGTTGCGAAATTACATTTATTTAATCAATTTTAGATACTAAAATACTTATATATAATGATTAACCTTAACTTATAACTTAATTTCAATAAAAAAAACGCCCCTAATGATAAGTTAAGAGCGTCAATTTAAAATTTGATTATTTTGTTCGCTATTTATGATTCTATAGGAAACATAATAACCTTTTTTTGTTTTTCAATTAAATCCGGAATATGAATCAATATTATTTAAAATAAGTTGGTTATCAGTGTTGAAATTATCAAGACCGGTTTCTCTTTGATTTTATATTCGTCCGGCATGCTGTTTATTTTAACTGCAAAGAAGACATGAATTTTTGCCGTATATATTAAAATTAGTCATTTACATTTCAGGCAACTTCTGCCAATGTCACTTTTACGGGTATTTTAATACCGTTCCTCAGAATATCCAACTCAACGATCTTCCCTATAAAACTTTCATTCAGGTTGAGGTACAGCTCATCCACAGAGCTGATGGACCTATAATTAAAACCAACAATGATATCACCGTTCAACAATTGACTATTTCCGGCTTTGCTGTTCCGATCTACCCGCTCAATGTATATCCCTTTGTTTATGGTCAAATGATTATAGGCTACCATACGTTTCGATAGGTTGATGGTTTGTCCTTCAATTCCAAGAAATGCCCTGCGCACTTTACCACCCATTATGAGTTTGCCGACCACATATTCCGAAGTATTCGAACCGACCGCAAAGCAAAGCCCCTGAGCCGAAGCTATAATGGCTGTGTTGATGCCCACCACTTCCCCATTGGAATTAATCAGTGGTCCACCCGAATTGCCGGGGTTTAAGGCAGCATCGGTCTGAATGATATTGTCGATCAACCGGCCCGCATAGCTTCGCATGGAACGTCCCAAAGCACTTACTACGCCTGCTGTAACTGTGTACTGGAATCCGTAGGGGTTACCAATGGCAATCACCAGTTGTCCCACCTTTAACTTGCCGGAATCACCAAACTTAACAGATGGGAAGTTTTTACCATACACTTTAATAACTGCCACATCGGTAGAAGGGTCATTCCCTTTCAGTTCAGCCTGAAATATATCACCATCGGGAGTCCGGACTTCTAATTTGACCGCATCAGCGACTACATGGCTATTCGTTACAATAAACCCTTCGGACGATATAAAGAAACCCGACCCACCACCGGCATCTTTTATATTCTCATTTTTATACGCTATGATCTGGACCACTGCCGGACTTACCTTTTCAACAGCTGATATAACTGTGTTTGAATAGGAATCAATGAATAACTCTTCACTTTCGCTGTTAGCCGGATTTATATTCAGATCGCTTTCTATCTGGTAGGATATTGTCTTTAATTTTTTCATCGTTTTAATTTTTTAATGATAAAAAACGACTACTAAAAATGCACCAATGTTCTAAATCTGCCAATGTGACATATTGATCCCACAACAGGACTTACCATATGCTGTTGTTAAGCCAAAAACACGATCAAAATGGAGGGTGTCATGAAATTACTTCTAATCAATATGCTTACAAACCAAAAAAGATTTGAAACAAGAATATAGATGAAAGAGATTTGTTGTCCTGCCACAAAGTCACAAAGCCACTATGTTTCACAAAGTTTGAAATATTAATTCTTTGTGTAGCTTTGAGTCTTAGTGACTACTATATAACTCTTTGCAAAGTGTTCATAATTAAGCAATAGCAAATAACTTAATTCAGTACTTCAAAGTTTACTATCTTGATGTTTGATCTTTGATTGTGGAGGATCTATTAGAAAGTCTGACCCACACGATATTAACTTTATTAGAGAAGAATTAAAAATAGACAATGTTTTTCTGCTTATAATTGCCTCAAGAAATACCGCCCCAAGCCCCTGAAGGGGATGTAAAGAGTGGGATTACTGAGGTCCAATATTAGAAAAGAGGGATAATAAAGTGTCTCAAATATAAGTGGCACTAAGTCCGCAAACTAATGGGAATGGGAATGTGAATTTAAACTTGTCTTCTAAACTAAGCTATACAATATTTTTTTATACATTACTGAAATACAAATAACTCAAGTATCCCACTCTTTACATCCCCTTCAGGGGCTTGGGGCAGCAAAAGTGAAGATTACAACAACCCTTTTTTTATATAGAATAGTGGCAGAATGAACAGATTATAACTATCACTTACTCATTTCAGCTTGGGGAGTGAGTCAGTTGTAACTAGTAAGAAGTCACTAGTCAAATTTACGGAATGTAGCAAACTCCATCGGTAGTTATGTAAACACAGGATATAGCAAGCTCGTTATAAAGAAATGAGTACTTAAATAACATTAAAAACTTTATTTCATCTTCGAAACCTACGATATAATTCTTCGCAAAATGTTGCAAATTAAACAATAGTAAATATCCTTATTCAGCACTTCAAAGTTGTCTTTCTTGTTGTTCGATCTACTAATCGTGGGGAATTTGTGGCAAATTAAATTTTTTTTTAAATGTTTACAGTACTTTTTCAAAACAGACGCTGTTTTCAACATTTTCATACGGTCCGTAATTGGGAATGATCCTGTATTGATTCTTTTCGTAGAGTCTTATTGCTTCCGGTTGTTTTTTGCCTGTTTCCAGGATACACTTTTTATACCCAAGTTCCTTGCTCCACGTCTCAAGCGCATGCAGTATTTCCGATGCTATACCTTTGCTCAGTTGGTTTTCACTAACATACATCCGTTTCACTTCCATGGTATCGTTGGAATATGATTTCAAGGCTCCACATCCTACGGGCAAATCATGATCGTAAGCCACAATGACATGTTTTATCTTGTCGGTTTTATTAAACTGAGAGTAAAACACATGTTCTTCACCATCCCGTAATTTGAGATCAATATCCAGCTCTTTCACTAGCTGACAGAAGTCCGGGTCTTCTGAGTCTGTTCTTTTTAATATCATCAAATATAATATTTTAATATATGTAATTCAATGTCGTTAAGTTAAGAATTTTAATTCATTGTACGCTTTGTGAAACTTAGTGCCTTAGAGCCTTTGTGGCAAGATAATAATAGCCACTAAGCCACAAAGACACCAAGTTTCACAAAGTAATTTGCTAACTTAACGACATTGATATGTAATTAATTATTTACCAGAAATCTAAATATTATTCCTCTTATTTAATAATAAACTTTTATTCTTTTGAAAATCTGATATAAAAACATTATCCAACTTATAAGCATTTAGCAGGTCTAAAAACTTATTTTCGCTATTTGAGATGTTTATATCACTTAAATTGATTGTATAAAAGAAATTACTCATATTATTTTTACCAATTCGAGAACTTAAATTATACCAGAACAAAGAGCAACAATAAAAGCCTTTTTCTTTTGATGATGTATTCGCTTTAATGCTTTTCATAAAAGACAGTATACCCCTTGATGCATGATAATCATGTGGATCGGGCCATACTTTAATCCCTAAATTCCTGTATACTTCCTCTATCATTAGGCTTCCAAAATAATTAGCCCATCCTTCTTTATAATCATTTGTCATCCAATTATATCCGGGTGTGATATTAAACATACATAAGTGCCCCATTTCGTGACAAAGCCCGTATACATTATTATATCCACTTTTCTGTGGAGACAGGAAATCATTCATTGACTTGAATTCCCAGGTTATTAAATAGGGAATGTCTCCTCTGACATATAACATGTTTTTGTCGGACTTGACGATATGAAGTTCAATCTTTTTAGAAAAAACAAATCCCATTTTTAGTGCATTACTTTTGACTACCTGAAGGATTTTAAGACTCGCTTTTGCATAATTTTCAGTAGATTCTTCGTATTGTACAATGAAGTCGTTGGTAGTAATAGTTTTCTTTTCTGCATGAACATTCAGGAAGGATATTGCTATCAGGAATAAAGTTGTCAGTGTAATTTTCATACTGCTTTTTTAATTGATTGACCTGTATTTAATTAGTCTTTAAATTCATTCACGCACCAAAAGTACAAACTCTTTTTTAACTATCAAATATTTTATAGATTTTTTTAAATAAAGCATAAAATTTCGAATTTAAGGAATAAAAAAACGTCCTGACAGAATGATCAGAACGGATATTTATGGAGTAGGAGCAAGTCCTGATATATTGATTATGAAGTTTAGCGGAATAAAAAAATGTTTTGATGTAAAAACAATGTAAGCCAGTTTCTGAAATAGAGATTGAAAATACTAATGAGTTCACTCTAAAAATATCATCATCCACTACGAAAAAAGAATTCAGAGAATATTTATAAAACACTTTAAAAAGGTTTAGCCTTATAAAAATTCAATAAATTAAGAAAGTTGCGTAAAAGTAGTTTTATTTGATCTGGAATTTTTGTTGTTATATGGAGATTTCGAATACCTTTGTATCATTAAATATCAGTAATTTAAATTTTTATGAATATTTGAAACTTCTAGTTCCGCTTTTGATCATTTATATTCCAATATTTCTAATCTAAAAAAAGTCAACAATATAAAATTTACTATGCGAAAATCTATCTCTTTTGTCATTATTGCCATACAATTATTTTTGTCAACTGAATTCGTGCAAAGTGGAAATAGTTTCTACAATCCTATAAAAAGTGCAGAGAGTCCTGATCCATGGGTATACCAAAAAGACGGATTTTATTATTTATTAGTTACTACAGGCGATGGAGTATGGATTCATAAATCAAATAAGCTGGAGAATGTAGGAAAAGCACCTCGTGTTAAAGTTTGGAGTACTCCCGGCGGTGATATTACCGGTGATGTCTGGGCACCCGAATTGCATTTTATCAACAACAGGTGGTATATTTATGCCTGTGGTGTAAATGGTACAAACTGGATGCGACTTTTTGTACTCGAGGGAGATCCAACCGATGCTCTTAAACCATATAAATATATTGGATTGCTTAATGCGAATTCTACGGCAATTGATGCTGATATATGGCAAGATCCAAAAGACAATGCCATGTATATGACCTGGTCACAATGGGCGCCTGACCAATCTATTTATATTGCAAAAATGAAATCGCCAACAGAACTAATGACTCCTTACGTGAAAATATCCTCACCAACAGCTGAATGGGAACAAAAGGGCTGGAATGTAAACGAAGGACCCGCTTTTATAAAACACAATAATAAATTACATATCATTATGTCGGTTAGTGGATGTTCAACTTCCGACTATGCATTGGCACGATTAACATGCAGTGATGGTAATTATTTAAATGCTGCATCATGGTCAAAAAGTGCTGGTCCGGTATTTAAACGAAGTGATGAAAACAGAGTATGGGGTACAGGACATCATGGATTTACCAAATCACCCGACGGCACGGAAGACTGGTTGGTATACCATGCTAAGTCAACCCAGATAGATACAAATTCAGACAGAAGTGTCCGGATTCAAAAATTCACCTGGGACATATCTGATAATCCTGTTTTTGGTGAGCCTTACCCAACAACGGTTGCTTTGCCAAGTCCCTCTGATGGAACCTGTACAAAACAAGAGATAACATTTGATCAAATCACGGATAAGACCGTGGATGATGCCGATTTCAATATTACTGCCAGCTCAACCTCCGGATATAAAGTGAATTTTATAATTCAATCAGGCCCTGCAACAATCTCAGGAAATACGGTACATTTATTGAATAAGCCCGGTACAGTCAGAATTATAGCATTGCAACCCGGTGATAATACCACCTGTACTGCCTGGCCGGTATTTGGTGAGTTTCTTGTAAAGAGTCAGACTAATCAAAGTGGAACTGGTGTTGGATTGAATGGTACTTATTATACAGGAGTAGATTTTACTACTAAAAAATTAGAAAGAATCGATTCAAATATAAACTTTGACTGGGGTGCCGGCTCTCCTGATATTTCAATTCCTGTTGATAATTTTTCTGCAAACTGGAAAGGGTATATTCTTCCGTTATACTCGGATATATATTATTTTTCGATTGTCTCAGATAACGGAAGAAAATTAACAGTTAACAACACCGTGATTATTGACCATCTGAATGGAGATTGGGGGAAGGAATATGTTGGCTCGATTTATCTCAGTGCAAACCAGAAATACCCGATTTCTATCGATTATATTGAAGAGATTGGCGGTGCGAATATCAGATTTAATTGGTGGAGTAAGAACCAGATAAAAGAAATAGTGCCACAGAAACAATTGTATCCATTAATACCAACTGATATTGAACAACCTATGTCCAACGGTAGTTTTAAATTGTATCCTAATCCTGCAAATGACTTTTTGAATCTTTCGTCCGTAAACTCATTTCATTCAGTTACGTTATATTCCTGTGCAGGTGAAAAGTTGAATTCTTTAATGCCAAATAACAACAATGCCAAACTGAGCACGGCGGATCTGCCAAACGGACTTTACCTGGTTGAAGCTGTTACTGAAACAGATAAAATAGTCCGAAAAGTCTTAGTCCAACATTAAAATTCAGGGATTCAATTTTTTAAAATAATCAGCAATAGCAGCATTTGTTGCTTTAGCTCTGGTTTCACTGGTGCCGAAAGTAAGTTCTGTTTTACCTTCACCGAGTTGTTTGAATATCGATGTTACGAATTCGTCAACTGTTGGGTATCCCATATTCCTGTTTTTTCCACCACTGATATCAGTTTGCACTGCCGGTGGTATCAGTTCGATGACTTCAATACCTTTCGATTTCAGGGAGTGCCTCAACGAAAGGGTGAATGAACGCAGGAAAGCTTTTGTACCGCAATAAACAGAAGCTCCCGAAATGGGTACAAATGCCAGTCCAGAAGTAACATTAATAATCGTATCCAGCGATGCTAATTGCAGAAACAGGTTCGTCAAATGAATCGGGGCTAAAACATTCGTTGTAATCTCTTCGGTTGCCTGTTGGTAAAAGTCACTGTCAGTAGCTTTTGTCCATTTCATAATACCCGCATTGTTGATCAGTACATTCATGTCGCTGTGGTTTTTGGCAACCCAGTTATACAGTTCAATGCGTTCGGCTTCACTGGTTAAATCGCATACTCTGGTAATCACAGAAGGATATTTATCAGCAACTTCCTTTAGCGCTGCCTCCCGTCTTCCACAGATGATTACGGTATTGTTTTCCCGGATAAAGCGTTCGGTCAATCCAAGTCCAATACCTGTTGCACCGCCGGTAATCAGGATCTTATTGTTTGATACTTTCATGTTTTTTGTTTTGATTTATTGTGGCAAGATCTGGCTTTTGATATTAAAATAAATCTGAATGTGAACCTGTACGGATAAAGGTGAGTTCTTTTTGAATATTATCTTGTGTCCAAATTAAAATCCAGTCAGATAATATATGACATTCCCAATAATCTTTATAATCTCCTGACAATTTATGTGCTTTATAGTTGGCGGGTAATGATCCGGTAGTTTCCAAAATTCCTACAGCATGTTGAAGTAATCGAAGATCATAACTCCGTTTAGAACAACGTTTATAATCTTTTTTAAAAGCACCGGTATAAGCAATGCTATACATAATGTTTACTTATCGAGTGTTGCAAATAGTTCTTTGCTGTTTTTGCTTTTCGATACTTTACCTTCTTTTGCGGCTTTCATGGCTTTAACCGTAACTGAATTAGGGATATCGGTAATTGATTTTACTTTTACACCTTTGAGTAGTTTCAACGACTTTTCAAGAGCCGGTATAACAGATGCATCATCTACCTGTAAAATAATTTGTGTCATATTTTTTTGCTCCTTTCTTACTTACAAAGATAGATAAGTTTTATTAATATAAAAGCATGTCCCTGATTTCATTAAAAAATTTTCAATTTCTATCGTATAACATTGCTCAATTTATTTTGTTTGCATTTTATTGGATTAAAATTTAAAATGCATATTTTCTTCCTTATTTAACGTGTAAATTCCATTAATTTAAAGAAAGTAAAACTGATTTATGGTTGGTTTAAAGCATTAACATAACTGCTCAACGTTATTTATATGTTTTGTCGGGGAATTTATGGAGAGTTTTACTATTGTAAAACCAGATTAACAGTAAAACTAATAAAAAATTAATTTTTCAACTCCAATAAATATATACTATGCTGTTAGTTGTTATTTTCCACAACATCCAACTTTAATTCTTCAAAAAATCATCAATAATCTTCATGTATAATTCAGGTTCTTCATAAATAGGAGCGTGTCCCGAATACTGCATTTCAACGAAAGTTGCATTTGGTATTAATGAAGCACATAATTTTCCTTCTGAAGGTGGATTTAATCCATCATACTTACCACTGATAACGAGAGTTTTTGCTTTTATTTTTGATAAATCATTTCTGAAATCAAAATTACTCAATGCTTTGTTTGCACTTGAAAATTGTGCCGTACTTAATTTTGTTTCAAAGATATCAATATGTTTTTTCATTTTTTCAGGATTAAATGTCATGTACTTAAGCAGAGCTAAAATGCTTTCATGCAGACTTAAACCTTCTAATTCTTTGGCATGTTCATTCATTAGTCTTTGAAAAGATGAAGTTAATCCATTTGATTTGGGTACCGTTAGT
>Ga0302209_10001079_pt1 | contig 12122 bp, 15 predicted proteins | sample II_Fen_E3_1_FD_194574 | JGI IMG/M metagenome (GOLD analysis project Ga0302209, IMG submission 194574) | Peat permafrost microbial communities from Stordalen Mire near Abisko, Sweden - II_Fen_E3_1 | ecosystem: Environmental > Terrestrial > Soil > Wetlands > Permafrost | place: Sweden: Abisko...
TGATTGGACGCGATCATATCGGTATTATTCCGCTTTATCAGGGTTGGGATGCTGAAGGAACTTATTATGTAGCATCCGAGTTAAAAGCTCTCGAAGGTTATTGCAATAAGATCGAAGAATTTCTGCCCGGTCAATACTATTACAGTCCGGATGGCAAACCAACTCAATGGTACAGCCGCGACTGGCAAGATTTCGATGCGGTTAAAGATAACCAATCGAGCATTGATGAGCTACGCGATGCACTCGAAGCAGCAGTGGAACGTCAGTTGATGGCTGATGTACCTTACGGTGTACTTCTGTCAGGAGGATTGGATTCATCTATCATCTCTGCAGTTGCTAAAAAATATGCATCCAAAAGAATTGAATCGGGTAACAAAGAAGCGGCATGGTGGCCACAACTTCACTCCTTTGCTGTTGGCCTTGAAGGTTCTCCCGACCTGGTTGCTGCCCGCAAAGTAGCCGATCATATTGGTACCATTCACCACGAAATTCATTTTACCGTACAGGAAGGGTTGGATGCTATTCGCGATGTAATTTACCACGTTGAAACTTATGATGTAACAACTATCCGCGCCAGTACCCCAATGTATTTGTTAGCTCGTGTTATCAAGTCGATGGGTGTAAAAATGGTTCTTTCGGGCGAAGGTGCCGATGAAATTTTTGGCGGTTATCTGTACTTCCACAAGGCTCCAAGTGCCGAAGAATTCCACAAAGAAACTGTACGTAAAATTGACAAGCTTCACCTGTACGACTGTTTGCGTGCCAACAAATCATTGGCTTCGTGGGGTGTCGAAGGTCGCGTACCATTCCTGGATAAAGAATTTATCGATGTGGCTATGCGCCTGAATCCAAAAGATAAAATGTGTGGAAATGGAAAAATGGAAAAATGGATCTTGCGTAAAGCTTTTGAAAGCTACCTGCCCGAAAGCGTGGCATGGCGTCAGAAAGAACAATTCTCCGACGGTGTTGGATACAACTGGATTGATACCCTGCGTGCCATGACTACAGAAATGGTTACCGACGAGCAAATGGCTAAGGTGGATGAAACCTACCCTATCAATCCGCCAATGAATAAGGAAGAATATTATTATCGGACTATTTTTACCGATTTCTTCCCTTCTGAAGCAGCTTCGTTGTGTGTACCTTCGGTACCTTCGGTGGCATGTAGCACACCTATTGCACTGGAATGGGATGCAGCATTCAAAAATTTGAATGATCCCTCTGGACGCTCGGTAAGCAGTGTTCACGAAGATGGTTATAAATAAATTCATAATGCGTAATTCATAATGCATAATTTATAATTAAAGGCTGATCTGAATAATTCAGGTCAGCCTTTTTTAGCGAAATACAATGCAGGATTCGTAACCACGGAAAGAATTCAACCAGACAAGTCCGAAGGACTTGAATGTAAATAAGTGGTTATATAAAAAGCACGCAAATAACGCAAATAACACAAATCTTCGCAAATAAGATTTGTAAACTAGAATATTATTTGTTGAATTTCAATTCAATCAGATTGCGTTAATTTGCGTACTTTGTGTTATTTGCGTTCTAAAAAGACTAGGGTCATTCATATCCCCGGTTCCGCAAGTTTCACCGGGGGTTATTGACATTTAGCCACTTCGTGGCAAAGAATAGAGCTTTAGCATGTATTATTACCCAACAAGAAACAGTATTTTTAGCGGATAAAAAATTATTAAGATGAAAACAGAAAAAGAGAAAATGGTCTCCGGAGAACCATACGATGCGTTTTGTAAGGAATTGACAGATATTCGTACCCGGGTTAAACATATTCTTCATAGAGTAAATGTGACAGAATATTATACAGACAAGTTTCAGACTGCCATACACGATTTGTGCCCCAATGCGGCAAAAGATCTGAATATTGTTCCTCCGTTTTATTGCGATTACGGCGAAAATATTCTTGCGGCCGATGGAGTTTTTATTAATTCCGGAGCTTGTATTTTGGATGGAGCCAAAGTAACCATCGGAAAAAAAACACTGATAGCACCGGGAGTTCATATTTACACAGCAAGGCATCCTGTCGATATTCAGGAACGCCGAATCTGGGAAGACTGCCAGTCGGTAACCATTGGCGAAGAGTGTTGGATTGGTGGTCATTCAACGATTTGCCCCGGAGTAACAATTGGTGACAGAGCCGTAATTGGAGCCGGTTCGGTAGTTACAAAAGACATCCCTGCCGACAGCTTAGCCGTAGGAAATCCGGCAAGAGTAATAAAGAAACTAAATACCTGAGCCTGTCGCCGAGTTTCTACTTTCGATTTCAGGAATTGCACCAAATCAGTGCGTGCACGCACCGATTTGGTGCGTGATCGCAGCTTTTCATTGCGTGATCGCACCGTTTTACTGCGATGTTTAACCAATTCACTGCGATGTTTAACGAATCTACTGCGTGATCGCAGCTTTTTGGTGCGATGTTTAACTAATCCATTGCGATGTTTAACCAATTTGCTGCGTGATCGCAGGTATTTGCTGCGATACTTAACGAATCCACTGCGATACCGCAGCTTTTCAGTGCGATGTTTAACCAATCAGCTGCGATGTTTAACGAATTTACTGTGTGATTGCAGCTTTTAGGTGCGTGATTACATCGCTTGACCCGGAATTAGCAGCCTCCCGATTGATTCAGCTGTTTTTCCGATACAAGATAGAGAAAAAAACGAACTGTTTTAATCAACATTGCTCCGTAGGAGCATACTGTTTGTAGAAACCGTGCGAAAAGCTGAATTAAGCTCCGTCGGAGCGACCTGTTTTTCCCACATCTTTGTGGCAGGCACATATTGTACAGAAACTGATATAACACCACAGGCCGCTCCTATATTTGTGTCATATGACACAAATATAGGATATGTGGGCCTTTCTCATTTTTCACTAATATTTTTCTTATGGTTTTTCCTATAAAAAACAAGGCTTCAAATTAATCTACAATAATTAATTCATCGGACACAAGCGTTACCACATTATTCAAATCAACTAAATTACTTTCATCAGGGCGGACTTTTTGTTTGTAGTTTTCACTTGAAAAGAAGCTATTAAAGTCGTTCATTGAGGCAAAATAAATATCAGTTACTCCGTCATAGGCAGGTGTTGGAAAACCTTCAATTATTTCAGGATGCGAAACAACATACTTCTTTACATATTGTTTTGTCTCAGGAATAGACATAAATAAAGGTGCGTGATGATTTCTATGATAATCAACAAAATTTTCTCTACTCATTCCTGCAATTTTTCGGATTAAAAACGTAAACTTCAACATAATTTTTATTTCTATTTTAATTTTGATTTGTGCAAAGGTAAAACACTTCACTTATTTAGACAATTACGCATAAATTTATGCGTATCCTACCTGTTGCCTACCGGTTGAAAAAAATGTAATTTTACGACGGCAAAATCATTATTTATGTATAAAAAGAAAACACCGGTTAAACTTGATTGTGGATTACAGTTTTTCAAAGAACTTCTAAATGGCAAATGGAAACTGATGCTTGTTTATTATATTTCCAAAAACTTCAAACGTCCAAGTGAATTGCAACGAATCATTCCAAATGCCGACAGAAGAGTTATGGATAAACAATTACAAGAATTAGTATTACACGGATTCATCAATAAAAAAGCTTTCAACACCAAAGTTCCTAAAGTTGAATATGAACTTACAGAACTTGGCAAAAAACTTTTACCATTAATTTTAACCATCGAACAATGGGGCGAAGAAAACCGATTTGTGCTTAACGAAGCATTAGAAAAAGACCCTAAATTTGAAAACGTAATATGATTTTGATTTGACAATTATAAAACAGCGGATGAACTACTCCCTGCTCCCGCGCGATTATATCGCGTGGGAGAATAACGTGAGGTGGGCATTAAAACAAAGAAGGTATAAGGTTGCCACACGATGCAATCGTGCGGCAGCGGGAGTATATATAGGTGTTATGGCCAATTATAAAAAAATAAAAAAATGACAAATTACACTAGCTTTTGTGAATACTTTTATGACAATTATTATTCGATCATAACAAGTTGTATTACGACCATAATTGGTGCAGCATTAGGATTTATTTTTGCCTTGACAGTTTATTGGATAGGTGAATGGACAAAAAGAACAAATGAAAAACATGCTGAAAAACTTAAGGCATTTAATACATTGAAAAGATTCTCGGTGTTAATATTGTCTGTAAAAGACAAATGTCAAAAACAAAATGATGAATTTGATTTATTCTCAAACGAATTGACTGCAAATCCACTTATATTGAACTTGCCACAAGTTATAGCAACGAACGATAGAGAACGACTTGTTGAATCAGACAGTATAGAACTGTATTATTCTTTTATGATATTTGACAAACAAAATAAAAATAAATTCAAAGACTATAAAAACATATTTAACTATGCAGATTTTCTACAGAAATTTTATTCGGACTTAATTTCACAGAATGAAAAACATCTAAATTTCTCACATAGCGATTCAAAAGTGGTTCGTGATAAGTTATTGAACATTGCAGTTAAAATTGGATTACTACAAAAAGACATTCAAATGAACAATCCTAAAGGATTTACGGATGATTTAGAGTTTCAATTTTTAGAACGATTTAGACAAATTTATGTCGGGTTAAAAGGAAATGGATTCTCAGATTTAGAGCCATATAAAGATACATTCTTAATTCCTTTACAAATTGAACTATTTGAAAACATTAATGACCAAAAAATTGCAAATGAAATAGCTTCTGAATCTGCTACAGCAATAACGAGATTGGATGAATTGATTTTAAACGCCAAAGACCATGCAAAACAATATTTAAAGATTAACGAGAACAAAAATGTGACTGAAGCTTTAGAATATTTAGAGAAAATTCGAATTAAAATTGAAGCAATAGTAGAACCATGAATGTTTTGAATCACGAAAAAAAATAACTGGCCATAATACTTATGCTTCCTGTGGTCGGAACGACCCAGCAAGGAAGCGTCAGTTGAACCGGATTCCCGATTGCAGGGAAATTGTCTGAATCAGAATTTACAGAATTATTGAATTTACAGAATGCCTATTGGCATAAAGAGAAAACAATGAGGTATGAACGGAGATCTATCTTTATTCTGAAAATTCTAAAATTCTGGGAATTCTGATTCTGATAGTTTGGTAGGTTTTGCTCCCGCATTAGCTTTGTCGTTCCACGACAGCGAACGCTCCCGCAAACCGCCCGTGCCCATAGCCTCGGTAGTTAGGCGGCATAGTAAAAAAAATAAAAACATGGAGATGATAAAAATCACTGGAGGAGCAAGAATTGGTTCTGCAAATGCAACTTGGCCTTTTGCGACTTTAAAAGTATATAAAGACAAGCTGGAATTAAACACTTCGTTAGTTGGAAATCTTGTATTTCAACCCCAAGACATAATTTCTATTGAGCCATACTCTAGATTTACTTTTGTAGGGAACGGTATAAAAATAAATCATAATATTTCAAATTATGACAGCAAAGTGATTTTCTGGACATTTCAAGACCCTGTGACGGTGATAAATCAAATCAGGCAACTAGGCTTTTTTGACAACACTAATAGGACTTCTGATATTTCTGAAACGATAAACACCCAGCAACAACAAATTGCTGATTCTCCAATCAAAAAGAATATATCAATTGGCTTCGGTATTTCTTGGAATATTTTGATTTTGTATGACTTTGTTATTTATATAACTACCGACAACGTAGCAGCGTTTAGACCCAATGGAGCAACAATTGCAGTTGTAGGACTTTTTCTATTTTCAATTCTAACATTAATATCAAAGAATTTCAGAAAGTTAGTAGTTAATGAAGGAAAGACTATTGAAGATATAAAGAAGTCGTTTTATTTAAGAGCTTTCATTAGTGGTATCTTGTCTTTTGCGCTATTGATTTCGAGAATTATATAACAAAAACTACGACCGCCAGCTCCCGCGCGATTGTATCGCGTGGGAGAATAACGTGAGGTGGGCATTAAAACAAAGAAGGTATAAGGCTGCCACACGATGCAATCGTGCGGCAGCGGGAGAAGACTGGCAATGGACTTCAGGAGACAATTCAAACGGACATTCAATAATTGAAGAAATATGATTTTAGAAGTAGCTATATTAAACGTAAAACCTGGACAAGAAAAGCAATTTGAAATAGACTTTGCCATAGCAGGACAATTTATCAGTTCGATAAAGGGGTATGTGAAACATTCGCTAAGCCACTGTATAGAGCAGAAGAATAAATATATTCTACTTGTGGACTGGGAAAATTTAGAAGACCATACAGTTGGGTTTAGACAATCGACTCAATACTTGGAATGGAAAAAGCTTTTACATCATTATTATGATCCATTTCCAACAGTCGAACACTATGAACTGACGATTGAAAATAAAAACAACCGCTAATATACGCTCGGTCGTCAGCAGCAGCCCTAAAAAAGAGAAAGACATACATAAAAAACAAACGATAATGAAAAAATCAGACATTTACGAAATCGCCATTAAGATTTTAGGGCTTTATCTAGTTATTACGGTAATTGAACTCTTGAAAGAATTACTGACTTATTCAACAATTTTGCTGCAGTACAAAAACAATCCGAGTATTTACGGAGGTATAAACCAAACACCTATTTTCATTGTGACTATTTTGAACTTTGTTCTAGTGACAGTTTTTGCAGGACTTCTAATTTTCAAGACAAAAAAGGTAACAAATTTGATTTGTAAGAAAGAAGATTTTAGTGAGACAGCAAAACTTTTCACCGATAAAAAGACAATCATAGAAATTGCGCTGACACTAGCTGGACTAATAACTATTATTTGGACTATACCTGAATTTGGTTTTAAACTAAAGGATTACATTTACATAGTTCAGAACAACTTTACTCCTGAAATACGAGATAAAAACTTTTTGATAATTGCAGGACTAAAAATACTTGTGGGAATTATTGCCATCTATTACTCGAAATCTATTTCTTCATATTTGACGAGAGACAAAGTTACTGCTGACAAAGAAACAAACGAATAAGTGAAAGAGTATGCTGCTAATAATTAGTCTTCCTGCGGTCGGAACGACATTCCTGCTGCCGCGCGATTGTATCGCGTGGGAGAATAACGTGAGGTGGGCATTAAAACAAAGAAGGTATAAGGTTGCCATACGATGCAATCGTGCGGCAGCGGAAAATTGTCTGAATCAGAATTTACAGAATTATTGAATTTACAGAATACCTATTGGCATAAAGAGAAAACAATGAGGTATGAACGGAGATCTATCTTCATTCTGAAAATTCTAAAATTATGGGAATTATGATTCTGATAGTTTGGTAGGTTTTTGCTTCCACAAACAGCCCGTCCATAGTCTCGGTCGTTAGACTGCGCAAAAACTAAAATAGAATGGCTGAGAATCGTATAGATGAATTTTTTCTCAGATCCGGTATCCGAATATATAAATAATAAATGAGGTTTTTGCGCAGACTCTCGTTAGGCGTCATAGCAGGAATGAAAAGACAGTTAATTGATTAAAAATAATAATTAAAAAATAGAATTATGCCATATGTAAATGTAAAATTTATTAAGCAACAGGTTAATCAGGAGCAAAAAGACTTACTGATAACAGGATTAATGGATATAATTGTAAAAATCATGGACCGAAATCCTGATTTGACAGTGGTTACAATTGACGAAATTGATCAATCAAATTGGATTATAGGAGGTAAACCAATTGATAAATCTAAGCATGATAAGGTTTGTTACATTGAGATAAGAATTTCAAAAGGAACATGCTCCGCAGAACAAATGGCGGATGTGATTAAAGCAGGTAAAGATTTGGTAAAACACACGCTTGGCTCGAATGATATAACAAACTATTTTATAATAAATGAGCTTAATCCTGATAGTTGGGGATTCGATGGTATTTCAATGACAAATCGTAATAAAATGGAACAAAATAAATGATTTCAATGGACTTTACTTTAGTTAATTCATGTAGCGATTTATCAGCGATAGTACAAGTACTTAATGTATCTCATTGCACAGTAGCAAAGGATTTTGGATTTACCAAGGATAATAATCCAACCAATAATGCTTTTATAAACAAATCAACTTTAAGGACTCAATTAAACAAAGGGATTGATTTGTATGCAATGTCACTTGATAATAAATTGATAGGTTGCATTGCGATTGAAAAATCGGCAAAGGAAATAGAAACCTTTTACATTGAGAAAGTATCTGTTGTTCCTGAGTTCAGAAATCAAGGATTTGGAGTTAAATTAATGGATTTCGCCACATCTAATATAAAAGGATTAGGCGGAAAGAGTATATCCATCGCATTGATTGATTCAAATACAAAACTTAAAAAATGGTATTGTTCACAAGGATTTATTGAAACTGGGTCAAAGGATTTTGAGCATTTACCATTTCGAGTATGCTTTATGAACAAACAAATATAAAAAATGCCAGCCGGTAACACTTAGGCTTCCTGCGGTCGAGACAACCCAGCACGGAAGCGTCGGTTGAACCGTATTCCCGATAAGGAAACTCTCTCCCTCGTTTGCAACGAGGGCAAACACGACACAGACTGATTTGAGTGGTTCAAATCAGCCTGTGTTGTATTTTATAGTGTATTGAGACTATTTTTCGTATTTCACACGCATTGTATCCCAAATGAAATAGCCGATAACAGCTCCATACATAACCAAAGCCAACCACTCAGCTCCGGCACTTTCGACCCACTGCGTATTCATCACGTTGATACCGCCAAATCGCAGAGCAGCACTTACCACACCCATCAAAGCACCACCGGCAATAAATCCCGATGCCAGTAAAGTACCTTTTTCCTGGCGGGCAGTATTTAATGCTTTATCTTTGCTACGCGTAGATACATACCAACTGATGGCTCCACCTACCAGAAGCGGTGTATTCAGTTCCAACGGTATAAACATTCCCAATGCAAAAGCCAAAGCCGGAATTCTGAAATAAGTCAATACTAACGCTATCACAGCACCTATTGCATACAAAAACCAGGGTGCTCCCACTCCCGACATCAACGGTTCAATAACAGCCGCCATAGCATTGGCCTGCGGAGCAACCAACGCACCATCGCCTGTAAATCCGTAAGTTTTATTCAAGATCATAATCACGCCACCCACCGTGGCAGCAGAAACAAGCGTACCCAGAAACTTCCAGGTTTCTTGCTTGGCAGGCGTAGTTCCAATCCAATAACCGATTTTCAAATCGGTGATAAACCCTCCGGCCATCGACAAGGCTGTACATACCACCCCACCAATGATCAAAGCCGCAACCATACCCGTAGTTCCGTTGAGACCCACAGCTACCATAACCACCGAAGCCAAAATAAGAGTCATCAGAGTCATGCCCGAAACCGGATTAGTACCCACAATGGCAATGGCATTGGCCGCAACGGTTGTAAACAGAAATGCTATAATAGCCACAACAAGAATACCCACAATGGCATGAAGTAAATTATCGACCACCCCGAAATAGAAGAATATAAAGGTAGCTATCAAAGCCAGTATAACTCCAATAACGATAATCTTCATGGAGATATCACGTTGTGTACGTTTTACCTGAGCACTTACAGCTTGACCCTTGCCTTTAAATTCGCTCGAAGCCAGCCCAACAGCACTTTTGATTATGCTTCTTGATTTAATGATACCGATAATTCCGGCCATAGCAATACCACCGATTCCAATATGACGGGCAAAGGTTTTAAAAATAACTTCGGGTGGTAAGCCCGACAATGCGCCGGAAAAAGCAGGATTCAGGGCATGTAGTAAATCCGGTCCCAATATGGGTAACACAGGTACAATAACAAACCATACAAGAGCCGAACCGGCACAAATAATGGCAGCATACTTTAGCCCAACTATATAACCAAGGCCTAAAACCGCAGCACCTACATTCACTTTAAATACCATCTTCAGTTTATCGGCAAGCAGCGTTCCGTAAGGTAATACACGCGATGTGAAGGTTTCAGACCAGGTTCCGAATGTGGCTATCAGAAAGTCAAACAGCCCACCAACAATACCAGCCATGATCAATGGCTTGGCCTGATCACCACCTTTCTCTCCAGATACAAGCACCTGCGTAGTTGCCGTTGCTTCAGGAAAAGGATATTTACCGTGCATATCGGATACAAAGTATTTGCGGAAAGGAATCAGAAACAAAATACCCAATACACCACCCAGTAAAGAACTGAGAAATACCTGCAAAAAGCTAACGGTAATTTCAGGATATTTAGCCTGAAGAATGTATAATGCAGGCAACGTAAAAATAGCACCTGCAACAATAACCCCCGAACTGGCACCAATAGATTGTATAATGACGTTTTCGCCCAACGCATTTTTCCGTTTAGAAGCACTCGACAAGCCAACAGCTATAATAGCTATGGGAATGGCAGCTTCAAACACCTGTCCGACCTTTAAACCCAGATAGGCTGCTGCCGCCGAAAAAAGAATTGCCATAAGCAATCCCCATGATACCGAACGAACATTTACTTCCGGGTAATCTTTATCCGGCGAAAGTAGAGGTTTATATTCTTCCCCATCAGCCAACTCACGGGATGCATTCTCGGGTAATCCTGTGATTTTTTCTTCTTCCATAAAATACAAACTTTTAATTCTATTTCTAAATTGATATTAAGTAGTTACAAGTAAATAGTTACGAGTTACAAGACAGTTTATCTTTATTTTGCTTCAAGCAAACATATTATTAAATATTATGGTTTACTTATAAGCAAATGAACCTGACATATTTTTTTAAAATCATGTCAGGCTCGCCGTTTCTTCCAATTGTCATCATCATTATCCACTTCGGGCATTATTGATTAATATATTCTTTAAGATCCGAAAAAAGTAAATCAAATCTGTTTTAAAAACACCTTTACTTTCGCAAGACACCAAATATCTCATCTCCGAGTCTTGAATTTCGTCGAGTGAATGAGGCAGATCGGCATAAAAAGGAGGTAATAAACCCGGTTTAAATTTCAAACGTTTCTTTTGTAAGTCAGAGTTATACAAACTATAATATTGCTTACTTAATGGTCGGACTCCAACCAACTTCATTTCGCCGTTAAACAAGTTGATAAACATGGGTAATTCATCAATCCAGTACTTACGCATAAAACTACCCATGGTAGTAATTCTTATATCCCGGTTAAACTTTCCGTCGACATTTAAACTATTCCGTTTGTAAATATACCCTTGCAGATATTCAGAAAAAGGATGCATTGTTCGCATTTTATAGACTTTGATCATCTCTCCATCCTGACCATACCTGGTCAAGCGAATCAAAGGTCCGTAAATTCTCTTCTGTGTTGTTTCCGGTTCTTTTTCCCGTTGTGCAATCACGTAAGTTAACTGCCCAATTTTCTTTTCTAAAATCACTTTGAATCCGGAGCAATATAACCTGCCCAGAACCTCTGCTTTAGAAAAAATACGATTATTACCACGTGTAATATAATAATATAACCATTTTGTCAAGATAAACTTAGGCATTACGCGTTTAAAAAGAAAATCAAACACATAAAGGATATAATTTATAACCTTAGGATTATTTTTCAAGATACGCTTCTTCCGGGTGCTCTTCGATTCAAAACAGCATACAAAAATACCATTATCCGGCAACTTTTCATTAATTATTGCAAGTTTTTTATTTATCTCCCTCATATTATTCAACCGCTCGAGCTGAACTATGGCGTCATATTGATAAACAGGAGAGTTCTTTAGATCAGCAGCACTATTACTTGTAAAAACCAGCGTATTGCCACTAGTCAGATCAACCTGTTTTTTTAAAAATCGGAGTCCAATTGCTGTAGACTGCTTGGATATCATTATTTCCAATTGTGCATAAGCTTCGGGAGTAAGCTTATCGGCCAATTTTACCGTTGCATTAATTCTTTTTTTTCTCGGTTTTAAGCTTATCTCATTGTAGTCTACAGCAAACTTATAGGCAAAATAACAGGACAGTGCAATGTAGTTGACAAGAAATGTTCCTACTGTTATAGCTAATAATACATATCCCGAATAAGGCTTAAAGAAATAGTGTATCAGGAAAGCAAAAACAATAAAATTAACGGACGAAACATAAAATAGCCTTAACGAGGTGG
>Ga0302209_10001081_pt1 | contig 12107 bp, 7 predicted proteins | sample II_Fen_E3_1_FD_194574 | JGI IMG/M metagenome (GOLD analysis project Ga0302209, IMG submission 194574) | Peat permafrost microbial communities from Stordalen Mire near Abisko, Sweden - II_Fen_E3_1 | ecosystem: Environmental > Terrestrial > Soil > Wetlands > Permafrost | place: Sweden: Abisko...
CGAAAAAACTATTTATTGCCACGAAGTGGCTAAATGTCAATAGCCCCCGGTAAGTGAAGCGCAACTGGGGGATACGAATGACCCGATATTCACAACCCCGAAGTGGGTTGAATGATAAGATGGTATGTTGGTATTGAACCCCGTTCGGGGTTCGTGTTAAGTCTTACCTCTATCCATGGGTTTTACCCGTGGTTATTCACATTCAAGTCCTTCGGACTTACCTGAATGCCATTTCTAGTGTTTTTATATCGATCTGACATTTAATAAATAAAAGTATAATTTGTCATTGGTCGCAAAGTGATAATTGAAAATCGGCGTTAGCCAAAACTATTACAAAAATTTGATATGTAAAGTTTACAAGACAACATGATTTATAGACTTTCAATTTTCTAATCTCCGGTCTTTAATCTTTTGTCTTTGTTCTTAGCTCTTTTGTCTCTACTTTTTACTCAAAAAAAAATCCCTTCCTGCATATTACAGAAAGGGATTCTTCTATTTAAAAACTTTCAAGATTTCGAATCTCAGATCTCAGATCCTTCGTCTTTAATCTTTGCTCTTTGTTCTTTTGTCTTTGCTCTTTTGTCAGCTCAAATTTCCCAAGCCAAAGCGCTGGCACCTAAAATAGCTGCATCAGCTTCTTTCAGTTCGGAGAATAAGACTTTAACTTTGCCTTTCCAGATTGGAAGTAAATTCTTTTCCATATTTTCTTTAATAGGTTTCAGAATTAAATCTCCGGCTTTCGAAAGACCTCCGAAAAGAACAATGGCTTCGGGTGCGCTGAATGCTACAAAATCGGCAAAGGCTTCACCCAGAATTTTTCCGGTATAATTAAAGATTTCTTTTGCCACTTCATCGCCTTCCATAGCTGCATCAAAAACATCCTTTGATGTAAGATTACCAACCGGAATGTTGCGCAAAAGACTGTGACTGGTGCTGGTTTCAAGAATCTCGCGTGCCGAACGTGCCACTCCGGTAGCCGAAGCGTAAGTTTCCAGACAACCCGATTTTCCACAACCGCAAAGACGACCGTTGTTGCGCATAACATTCACATGTCCGAGCTCTCCGGCAAATCCATCGTGTCCGTATACTACTTTACCGTCAATGATGATACCACTTCCTACACCGGTTCCCAGTGTGATCATGATAAAGTTTTTCATGCCGCGTGCAATGCCGTAAGTCATTTCACCCACAGCTGCCGCATTGGCATCGTTGGTTAATGCAGCTGGAACGCCGAATTTATCGCTCATCAGTTTGGCAAACGGAACAACACCTTTCCATGGTAAGTTGGGTGCAAATTCAATGTTACCGGTATAATAGTTTCCGTTGGGAGCACCAACACCTATTCCTTTAATTTTATCAATGCCACCAGCTGTTTCAATTAATTTTGATAGTTCAGCATAAATGTCATCAACATATAAGTTCACATCAGTATGATTACCTGTTTTAATAGCGCTTTTCGCTACGACATTACCACGAGCATCAACAATACCGAAAACGGTATTTGTTCCGCCCATATCCATGCCTATTACATATGGTTTATCCATTTTTTTGAAGTATAAATTAATGATTCGAATTTCAATTATTCAACAGGAATGTCTTTGTTTACATTTTTAGACCCAACTAAACCGTAGAAAAGCATATAGCCTAAACAAGCAAACATAACCCAGTAGCTACTCAGATAACCAAAATTATCGGATATAAATCCCTGGAAAAGCGGAACGATACCTCCACCACAAACCATAACCATAAAGATACCGGAAGCTGCGGCTGTATATTTTCCAAGCCCTTCAACAGCGAGGTTGAAAATTCCACCCCACATAATAGAAGTGCATAGTCCGCATAAAACAAGGAACATAATGCTGATAGGCACCTGAACATTGATAAACGGAATTGTAACAACGGTAGTGATTGGGCTAAAAATAGCGAGAAGAATAAAGAATAAACCTAAAGAAGCCGCTACGGTAAGCATCGTTTTGCTGGATACTTTTGCTCCAATAGATGCTCCAAGTAAACGTCCGATCAACATCAATAACCAATAAACACCCACAATACTACCAGCTGTGGTTGCGTCAATTCCTAGTCCTACATTGGATGCGGTTTTGGATGCTGTCATAAATAAATTTGCTGTGCTGGGGATACCAATTTCGATACCTACATAAATAAAGATAGCGATAGCACCTAAAACAAAGTGACGGAAAGAGAGTGGGCTGTGACTGTGTTTTACTTTTCTTTCAGTAGCAGTTTCCATGTGTGGTTCCGGAATTTTCACGAAAGACAATACCACAAATGCCAAAGCAAAGATACCTAAAGCCAGGAATAAAGCAGGGTTTGCTTTTCCAATAGTACGACCGGCTTCTGCACCCATCAACCAACCAACTAACATAGGAGTAATGGTTGCCCCGATAGAGTTGATAGAACCTCCGAACTGTAATAATCTGTTGCCAGAGTTACCACCACCACCTAAGGTGTTAAGCATAGGGTTTACTACAGTATTAAGCATACACATAGAGAATCCAGAAATAAAAGTACCAACCAGGTAAACGCTGAAACTACCTACCTGACCTGAAAGAAACTGAACGGCAACTCCAACGAAACCAACTGCAATAGCTGATAATGCTGTTTTTTTATAACCGATTTTTTTCAGCATAATACCTGCGGGAATACCCATAAAGGCATAAGCTAAAAAGTTACCCAAGAACCCTAATTGCGATTCAAAGTTAGATGCTCCAAATTGTTTTGCCACAATTACACCCATTGGACTTGGTAAGCCTGTTACAAAGGCAATCATGAAAAATAACGCAAACATCATTGCAATGGGCAATGCATAATTTTTGTTTTCTGTGCTCATATGAAAGATTTTAATTGATAAATAAGTTTACAATATTGTTCCTGAATTGAACACCCAAAGTTAATGCTTTTTCTTGCAGAATGATCAGGCAAATGGTCAAGAAAACACCATCTAAATTATGTTTTAAAACATATTTTAGACGGTGCTTGTGAATTATATAATTCTAATGGTTTATAGATTCTTAATCAGAAAATCGCTCATGCGGGTATATAAATGCCGACGGGTTTGTTTACCCAAGATACTGTGATTTTTGTCGGTGTAAACCTGCATTTCAAATTGTTTGTCGGCAGCTACCAGCTTGTCTACATAAAGCATGGTGTTTTGAAAATGAACATTGTCATCGGCAGTACCGTGTACGATAAGAAGATTACCCTGCAATTTATCAGCACGAAGTAAAGCGGACGATAAATCATATCCTTTGAAGTTTTCTTGTGGACGACGCATAAAACGTTCGGCGTAGGCTGTGTCGTAAAAACGATAGTCGGTAACGGGTGCAACGGCAATACCGGCTTTGAAAACTTTTTCGCCTGTTGTCATGCTGAATAAGGTCATAGTACCACCATAACTCCAACCCCAGATGCCGATACGATCTTTATCTATATAGCTTTGTTTTGCCAGGTATTTAGCTGTTTCAACCTGATCTTTGGTTTCCAGAATGTTTAATTGTTGGTACGTGCATTTTCTGAATTCAGATCCGCGGGCACCTGTACCACGACCATCCACACAAACTACCACGTAGTTCAGCGTTGCCAGATAATATTCCCAGTCTATTCTCCATGTGTCAAGCACTTGTTGTGAATTAGGACCGCTATACTGAACCTGAAGAACCGGATATTTTTTATTAGGATCGAAGTTAACCGGTTTCAGCATCCAACCGTTTAGCTTTACATTTTCGGATGTAGTAAAAGTAAAGAATTCTTTTTTAGGTAGATTTAGTGCTTTGAATTCGGAAGCCAGAGCAGCATTGTCTCTGATGGTTCTGGCTAAATTACCCGAGCTGGTTCGCAGACTAACAACATTAGGCATTTCAAGGCTTGAAGCATTATCAACAAACAGACTCATCGTAGAGTTGAAAAATGCGTTGTGAGTGCCTTTGCCATCAGTCAGGCGTGTTTTCTTCCCTTTTGAGTCTACCGAATAGACGTCGCGCTGCATGGGTGAAACTTCGGCCGATTGATAATACAGCACTTGTTTCTTTTCGTCAAAGCCGTATACGTCGGTCACGTCCCAGTTGCCTTTTGTAAGTTGCCGGATAACCGTACCGTTTATGCCATATTCATATACATGACGATAACCTGATTTTTCGCTAACTCCGATAAATGATTTATTGTCGGGTGCAAAGCGGATGAAATCGATGTTTTCATATTCCACATAGTATTTGTCTTCCTGTCGCAGAATCAGTTTTGATAAAGTGGATTTCGGATTGGTCAGAAACATATCCAACTTGTTCTGGTTGCGGTTCAGTCTGAAAATAGCTAACTGATCCACCGAATTAGTCCATTTGATGCGGGGAATATAAAAGTCCTGATCGGCATCGGGCAGCTTCATGGTTTTAATGGCTTTGTAGTAGTCGTCGTAAACACAAACACTAACTCTTGAATTGTTTTCGCCGGCTTTGGGGTATTTAAATTTATAAGAGCCCGGATAGGTGGTTAGTTCATCTTTCGCTTTCGTTGGGTCGATATAAACGGGGAATGAGAACTCCGGAACTTTCGACTCGTCGAATTTGACGAAGGCTACCATTTTACTGTCGGGACTAAATTCGAAATACCGTGTTTTTTCAAATTCTTCTTCGTAAACCCAGTCCGGTGTTCCGTTTATAATGCTGCCAAACTTACCATCGGTGGTAATGGCACTTTCGGTATTGAAATCGAGTTTTTTCAGATAGAGATTATTCTCACGTGCAAAGGCAATGTACCGGCTATCTGGAGAGAAAAGAGGAACTTCCTCCGGTCCACCTTCTGAAAGAGGGGCAATTTCGTTACGCTTAAGGTCGTAAACATAGTAGTCGGCTGTGAACGTACGGCGATAACGGTATTTTACATTGGTATAAACCAGCAATTTGTTTTCATTCGGACTAAACTCATAACCCGAAATCTCTTTTACGGGCGACTTTTTCAGCTTGGCTATACTGAACAATGTGTCGACAGTTGCACCTGTTTTATAGCTGTATTTTACGATGGCTTTGCCGTTGACCATCATCGTGTAATGTTCACCGTCATTCATCGAACGGGGTATCTCTATCGATTTAACCCGGTATTTACCATCGGTTATATCGTAAAGCAGGTTGGCAAATAGAACGTTTACACACAACGTTAAAATAAAAATTAAAGAAATACGTTTCATTATATAGTAATTTATGCTTGTTAGCTGATTCGACAATATTATCTTTGAACTTTAAATGCAGAAAGAAAACTTTTATCGATTATTCCCTACAAAAATAGCGCAATAAATTCTTTTAGGGCTTTTAATCCGATAAGTTTTTTGTTCCGTTAACTAATAATTGTTGCTTTCGTTCATTAATTACACATTAAATAATCTATCCAAAATGAAAATAATTAAAGATTTATTCTGTTCGCCTCCGGCAAAGAGTGGGCTAGGACTTTGCCTGAGTGGGGGAGGTGCCTTAGGATTTGCTCATATTGGTGTGTTGCAATCGCTCGAAGATCATGGTATTTATCCAACTCATATTGCCGGCTCCAGCATGGGGGCCATTGTCGGAACAATGTATGCCGCCGGATATTCGCCTGCCGAAATGCTTCAAATGATCAAAGAGGATAAATTGTATAAAATTACAAAACTGATGACTTTCCGTTCTCCTTTACTGAGATCGGGCTTGTCGACTCATGCCATTTTGCGTTCGCTTATTCTGGAGTTGATTCCGCACAACAGCTTTGAACAACTGAAAAAGAAACTGTATATCTGCGTTGCTAATCTGAATGATGCCGAATGGGAAATTGTGGACTCGGGAGCTGAACTGGATAAATGGGTGGCTGCTTCGTCGAGCATTCCCGGAGTTTTTGAGGCGGTAAAAGACAATGATGTTTATTATGTAGATGGAGGTTTGCTGAATAACCTGCCGTCTCAAAGCCTTGTGCCGTTTTGCTCCACCATCATTGGTGTAGATGTTTTACCAAATAAAGTAGCTACGCAACTTAAGAAACCTATCGATACCCTTGTTTGTGCTGTAAGGGCCATGCAACATCAAAACTCGCAGGAAGGGCGTAAGCTTTGTCGGTTTGTTATAGAGCCTAATGCCGTAGAAGAGTTTCATGAATTTAGCTTTGATGCTTATCAAACTATCTACCAACATGGATATAGTGCAGCCACAAAATTTATTGCCGAGAATCCGGAGATGTTGAAGGTGAGGAAATAGCTTTCAATACCAGCAATGTAAATCCAGATATGCCCCAGTGTTAATTAATCAATAATTTCCATTTTTCTCAATAGGAAAGACGCGTTCAGCTTTTGACTGATCCCTTTTTTTAGTTTATAATCAAAATATAATTGATCGTCTATTAGTTCTACTTCAAAGCACTGGTTAATTGCAACTCCTGTGTGTTTCTGCTCTAACTCCCCAATAATCAAATCGTGCGTGGCAACAATTACCGGAACTTTGAGCTGTATTAATTTTTCGATAAACCCTAATGAGCCGGTTTGCTTGTCTTTTGTATTGGTACCGCGTAATATCTCATCTAAAATCACGAACGTTTTCGGTTGTTTTTTAGCTTGTTCAATAATCTCTTTTAAGCGCAAAAGCTCCGCGTAAAAATAAGACTCATTGTTGATAAGCGAATCTTGGATTTTGATGCAAGGAAATATATCGCAGGGCGTAAAAGTAAATGACCTGGCAACAACCGGAGCTCCATTCATCGCTAATAACAGATTTACTCCCACAGTTCGTAAAAAAGTACTTTTGCCAGCCATATTAGCTCCGGTAATGATAAGTACCGATGGCATACCCGAAATGCTGAAACTGTTATTGACTCGTACACCTGGGTTTATTAATGGGTGACCCATTTCTTGCGCTTGTACGCTAAACCCCTCATCAGAAACAGTCGGATAAACAACATCTTCCGAATTATTAAAGGCAAACGTGGCAAAGCTAATCAGGGTTTCCATTTCATTAAATGCCGTAAACCAAACTGATGTATTACTGTTGTATTTAAGCTTCCAACGAGAAAAAGAATAGAAAATATGGATGTCCAGTAAAATGAATGCGTTGAGCAAAAAGGATAGAAGTCTATTTTCTCGAATCTCAAAAACGGAAAGAATCTTATGTAGTGAACCTAAGATTTTACTTGTTGCGGTATCATTCAAGGCTAATGATTTTTTAAGAGCCAGCAGATGATCTGATTGAAACGAAGCCTCTTCAATAAGCTGAAAAGCCGCAATGTAATTTTCCAAATCAGTAGCAATACTTATTAATTGCGAATGGGTTTTTAAAATTTTCTTGTTGTGGATGTTGACAAAAATAAGTGAAATAGTGAGCGTCGAAGTCAGTACCTGCCAAGGCAATAAGCTAAACGCCGATAAAAGTGCACAAACAATATTTATCAGTCCTAATACGATGGCTATGATTCTGATTGAGCTGAAATCTTTTTGGGCTTCATTCATCCAGTCCTGCAACACAGATTCTGTTCCGTTACCCCGAATAAATTTGGTGATTGACTGAAAATCCTGAATAAAAGCATTGTTATCACACAATTCATTTATGGCACCCTGTTTCTGTCGGATTAATTCCGGACTCTTATCAGGGAAACAGAGGCGCTGAGCCAATGTATCTCTTCCTTTTTGTGTGTTGCAGCGATTTATGTATTGGAATAAAGAACCTCTTCCAAACAGATCAAAATCATTGGAAAGAGAGGTGTTGATCGTAGCATACTTTTCGCCGGCATTTCGGTCGGAATATTTATGGTCGAGATAAAGCAACTCATCCTTGTTGATTTGAATCTTGGCAGACAGTAACGTGATTGCATCTTCTAGCTTGTTGTGCTTAACAACGAACAGAATAAAAAGCCCCAGTGATACAATTAAAATGATAAACGGCAGAACAATATAATTCGTTTTGAAAAGCAAGAATAACGACCCTACAAAACAAAGAAATAAACACAAGCGTATCAAAGAATATTGCCTGCTTTTTTTCTTCAGTCTCTTCTGTTCTTCTTCTAAGGCGATTATTCTGTTTTGGTAATATGCAGATTGAGAGGTTGAGATCATATTTATATGCTAAGACTTGTTATTACATTTAGTGATGCACTCTTTTCTCACAATCCGAAATCTATAGCGTGATTCTTTGTGTTTGAAAAATACTAATACAAAGGTAGATCTTTTTCATTAAAAAGCTAGACGAAAGTGAAGCTTTGGAAATAAGCGAGTTATTTATTAATTTAAAGTTTAATGATACTTTGTTGTGTTTCTTAGAGTTTTGAGAAGAGAAGGCCGGGGCATTGAAGTTTTTTTAATGAACTTTTTCTGACTTCTGCTTTGATCCTAGTCCGACAATCTACCAGCATGGCTATAATTAAACTAATAAGTTTATTGCAGAGAACATTTGATATGTTCAAGATAGGAAGCGAATCGAATAAAGGTTTAATGTGCAATTTATTTAGATAAATTCATTATCTGCGTTTTAATGGACTTATTTTCTCTGAATTACTTCAATTGCCCTTTCCAGTTGAGAATCTTTTCCATTAATAATTTCTATAGAATTAAAAGGAACTGAAATATCCGGAGGAAATCCTTTACCTTCATAAACTTTGTTATCTAAGTATTTAAATTTACAAGAAGACGTTAGAACGGAAAGAAAATTGGCAACTATAAATTGCCCATCGTTATATACTTTATTTTCTGCAATGGGGCCTGTGGCTCCCCAAGTGTTTTCTCCAATAAAGATTCCATTCGGTAAAGATTTAATCGCCATCACTACAGCTTCGGATAATGATGCTGAAGACATATCAGCTAAAACAACAATTGGAATTTTTATTGCTTTTGCATTTGGCTCAGGGTTTACAAATGCTTTAATCCATGGAGTGTAATCTAATCTGCCATTATTACTCTTTGCTTGAGTGTATCCAAAATGTAATGGTTTATCTATAAATTTCCCGATAAAAAAATTCAAATCGCCTATATCGCCGCCTTGATTTCCTCGAACATCTATTATTATGCCTTTAGTATTATCGGTTATATTTGATAATAAGTCAAAAAAGTGGTTTAAGCTATTTTGAACTTGATTTGGAATCGTCGAATAATATGATTTAAGCAATGAGAAGTTTGAACATGAAACAAAAATAATATGCTCATCAATTGTACCACTTAAAACAGTTAGAGGGTTCTCGTTATATGAGTTGTTTTTATCAGATCCAAGACTATAATTTTGATCAAGATAAGTCGTGTCAATGCTAAAATATGAAAATGGATAATGAAAATTTGCACTTTTTTGTTTTCGTTCAAATGAAGGGTAAACTGAAAAAGAACTTATTGTTGAATTACTAAAACTAATATGGTAATGCCCGTCGATTAAATCCTTTGTCATTTCGTCGAAATATTGAACTGATTTTATTTTATCAGAAAAATTATTTATATCTAATTGAGCAAAAATAGGTTTGTATTTTTGATGTATAGCATCCCAATCGGTTGTGTCAACATCCCAGTAGACGTAATTTGTGTTCATATCAGTCCAAAAAGCATCAAAAATCTCACTAAAGTTTTTAGGATCATTCGAAATGGTTAGACTCTCTTCTTTACAGGCTGTAAAGAGTAGAATGCAAAAGATAACTAAGCATGAAAAGCCATTTCTAATTATAAATTTCATTATGGTGTTTCATTTTATTTAGTCGAAAATTTAAATAAACATCCAATAGATATGCAAAGTGTTTGATTTGTTTTCGAAACTTGGTTAATCATATATTTCTTTTGTTGATCAGTTAGCGATTGATAATAATTAGAATCTAAAAAAATTGAATATTTGCTGTTTACTTTGTAATCTAGCTGAAGTCCGGTGTCAAATCCATATTCAAAGCGATTATCTATTAAAGAGTTGAATTTATATTTTTCGCCAAAATTAGCCACTGTAAGATTCTGTGTGATTTCACCATCATTTCCAACTTCTTGTGTGGTGTCAAAAATATTAGGCGTAGTCCCATAAACCTTTGAGTAGAACCAATAGGCACCATAAACGCCTGTACTAATTATGAATGTTACTCTCTTTATTTTAAATGCTTTAAATTGGATGTTTAAAGGAATTTGAATGTAAGAATTATTAAATGTTTCATAAATACCTATATAATCATCTATTCTGTTGAATGAATAGTTTTTTTGTAATAAATAAATACCTGTTTGTAAATACAATCTAGTTTTGATTTCATGTTTTATTTGTAAACCGAAACCATAACCTCCTTTATTTGTATTCTCAGTTAGTGCCCTGTTGGAAATATCTGTATTTAAATGATTATAAGTATAGCCTGTATTTATGCCGATTGCCGATTGTGCTGTACATAAATTAATGATGAATATAGCTAAAAAAATAAAAAATAGATATTTCATAAAAAATAGATTATTACCTATGGGTTTTATTGGTTAAACCCATAGGTAATTTCAAAATTATTATTTAGGACAATCAGGACATACAAACTGATCGACTACAGTTTGATTAACATTTACGGCGAAAGTCTTTACAATTGTTGAAGTTGGTGCTCCATCATTTGGAACAACATTGAAAGATATTCGAATATACACTGTTTCCCTTGGTTCAGAACTGTCATCGAGTGTATAATAATAATCCGAGATACCGCCTATTCCAGTAAAGATTGAATTTCCATTATAAGATTCAACTCTACCTCCATGTCCTTTTACTGTAAAATTGTATTCAGGAGATATAATTATTTCCTTTGTAAGATTAGTTATTGTAGCAATACTTGTTAGAGCAGAATTCCATTGTATCTGAAATGAATTATTATCTATTGAATAGAGATTGCTATACTGAGCACCTTTTCCTGGTTTTGGTTGATTTGATATAGTTGTTTTTTTGATTACCGTTGGTTTGTTTGATAAATTAAATACACCTAAAGATTGGTTATAAATTGGAGAGAAACCGGAAGTGTAATAATAACTCCCTCCATCAGTAGTAGCTAATGTACCCGGAAATGGAATTGTGTTACCCGAAAAAAGAGAACCATTATTAGTTTGTGTACCTTCTAAATGTAAGGTCGCACTTAAATCTAATTTCAATGTTTGTGGAGTCGAAGCACTGCTACCTGTGAAAATCGCACTAAGAATATTTGTAATTGCTCCAGGTAAATTTCCGGTAGCAGCTGATAAAGCACTTGAAACTCCATCTTTTATTTTATCATAAATTGAAGATGGTAAGCCTAACTTATTAGTGCTAAAAAAACTGGTCCCCAGTGCTGCTATTCCAGCAGTACCTAAATCTTTACCACCACTAACTAAAGAAGAACTGATGTCATTATTTAATGTAGAGGAACCAATTGTTCCATTTATTGTTCCACTTATTCCGCCGCTTAGTTTGACTGATGTAATATTTGTGTAATTTACAAACCATGTTAATGTAGGTGGGGTTTGAGAAGTAGTATAAGTTAGATTTGGATCATAGGCAAGTTCATACTGGAACATATACCATTTGTCTGGATGTACAGGTGATTCAATATTATTTTGTGGCCCGGGCTCTAAGGCATAATAACTGGTTTGAGTCTTAGCTAAATCTACAATATCTCTACCTAAAAAACTTAATGTGGAATTATTTCCAAAACCGTTTCCACTCCAGCTTATACCACTCGATATAGTTGACGAACATGTTAAACCTCCTACGGGATTATATTGATAAATTCTCATTAACCCCTTGTATTTATTGTATAAAATAAAAAAAGAGTTTGCTGATGTGACAATTGTAGTTGGACTAAAACCATTGTATAACATAACCCAACCATCGGCTTTTTTATAATCGCTATAGACATCTGCAGGGTAGGTTGAACAAATTGAACTTGCTGCACCATAGAACCATGGTACATATATCTGAGAATTGGATGGAGTGGGCATAAGATCTGCTGTTTCCCAATTAAAGTCATAAGAAGGAATTACATCAGTACTTCCCTTAACTGCAATCTTACCAGACGGACTTAACTGTTCATTGGCGCAGCTAGATAAAATAAAAATAGCTACACAAAAAATCATTATAAAATAGATCTGAACTATGTTCAGTACTTTGGAAAAAAGTTTTTTCATATCATTCATTTTTTTATTT
>Ga0302209_10001082_pt1 | contig 12106 bp, 10 predicted proteins | sample II_Fen_E3_1_FD_194574 | JGI IMG/M metagenome (GOLD analysis project Ga0302209, IMG submission 194574) | Peat permafrost microbial communities from Stordalen Mire near Abisko, Sweden - II_Fen_E3_1 | ecosystem: Environmental > Terrestrial > Soil > Wetlands > Permafrost | place: Sweden: Abisko...
GGACTTACAATACCGGCATTTAAAGTCTTTGGAGGTATTCTTATATTCTTCATCGGGTTCGAAATGCTTCAATCCAAAAAGCCGGGTGTTATTGTGGAAGGTGATACATCTTTTGATGATGGGTTGGCCATATCACCACTTGCCATTCCTATCTTAGCAGGTCCCGGTACAATTGTCACTGCAATGAATTTTGTTGTGAAAGAAAGCTTCCTTTACCTGGGAATTACTATTTTCATCTTTGCGTTGATCATACTCATGACCTTTTATGCTTTTAATTACAGCGGATATATCGTTCGATTTGTCGGCGAGAAAAGATTTGTTATTGTTGGCAAAATCATGGGTTTAATCATCGGGGTGTTGGGCGCTAATATGTTGATTCAGGGAATAAAACTGGCGTTTAATTTGAAATAGGAGGAAGGAATTAGGAGTGAGAGGTGAGAGGTAAGAGGAGTGAGGAGTGAGAAATGAGGAGTAAGAGGTAAGACATAAGTAATAGGAAGTAAATAATTTCCTGTTATTCTAAATAGAAATTTATTGACTTTCGGCTTTATCACTCTTTCTTTGGGAGAGGGCAGGTGGAAAGATCGGATTTCAAGAAATTTAAACCGGAAATTATAGTGTTCCAATAACTTATATTTAAATTCAGTGTTTAAATCCTATCATTTTAAACTAAATAGTATATGAAAATTACAGGAATCATTTTTATGATAGCAGGGTTAGGGTTAACCATATTTACTGCTTTTAGTTATTTTACAAGAGAGAAAGTTTTTGAACTGGGAAGTGTCGAAATAACAAGAAATCAACCCCATTACCTCAATTGGTCACCATTTATTGGTATTGCAATTATGGTGATAGGTGCATTCATTATTTTGCAGGCAAGGAAAAAATAGACTTCTTTCGTCAGGATTTCAACTGATTACACTCTCATTTCAACTAAAGTGACTAAATAAAGAGGCTATCAAACTTTTTGAAGTTTTATGTCAAAAAATTATTTAATTTACTGAACGAAAACTTATGGAAGATGTTTTATTATAACATTTAAATATAAATAGTTATTTTAAACTGTATTCCTTACTTTTAAATTAGTTGATAGTATGAAAAAGAATGAATTCTATTCGAATCAAAGACTTCAACAGGATCTGAATGACTTATTTCATGATCCTGAAGGATATCCGCTTTATCCTGAAAAGGAGGATATTTATACCAAATTTAAAAAAGAAAAACGGATAGATCCTGAGGCAATTACTCAATTCAAAGAAAATGGAATTGTTGGAATCAACAAAGAAGAGGATTTCAATGTTGAAAGTACAGACAGTGAGATAGATATAGACGAATCTGAATCGGATAACAGATCAGAGTCTATGGAAAATGATGATGAAGAAAATTTTTATTCCGGTTTGGTTGACGCAGATAATATCGATATAGAAGGAAACCCGATTTAAAAGAATCACCAAAATGCAGTTTTAATACATCCGGTTTATAGTATTGTCTGCCGGTTTATTCTTCAATTCCTTAAATAATAACTAGCATGAGTTCGTACACTATGAAAAAAGTATTAATAGCACTGGATTTTGATCCTACTGCTCAAAAAGTAGCAGAAGTCGGTTATTCGTTTGCTAAGTCACTTGGAGCTGAAATTTTCTTATTACATGTAAGTGTCGATCCGATATATTATACTTCCATCGAAAGCTTCCCGATATTAGGGTATACAGGTTCGTTAATAACACCACTGGAACTGCCTGATACAGAAGAAACCATCAAGGAATCAGAACTGTTTCTTGGTAAAATTAAAGTACATTTATGTGATGAAAGCATTCATACTCTGATAAAAGAAGGAGATTTTGCCGATGTAATTCTTAAAACAGCAGAGGATCTGAAAGTTGATATCATAGTATTGGGCTCGCACAGCAAGCGTTGGCTTGAAGGAATTATCATGGGTAGTGTGACCGAAAATGTGTTACATCGCAGTACAATACCACTATTTATTATACCGACTCATAAGTTTCAGAATGAATCATCGTGAGATTCATCATTAAATCCTTCAATCTAAAATTTCAGAAAGAATATCTTAGTAAAGTATACTATCAGAATGGATATTTAAACATTGTATATTACACATATAGTCTTCTATAACAGAGTATTTTCTCTAAATATTTTAAACACTTGACATGAAACATGAAGATTTTGAAGTAAAAGAACTTGGTAAAAGAACATTCATGTCACCATTAAAGCCGACTTTTCATCCTGATGGTTTAACATTCAGGTTTATTGAAAACGACAGGGTTTTATATGATTCTTCTTTCGATATAATTACACATTGTATTAAAACAGGAGTGATTCCTTTTTCATTCGAAAAAGCAGGTCCCCATAAGCATCTTTATTTTGATGCCAATAATACGAAAGTTGCCATTGTTACCTGTGGTGGTTTATGTCCGGGGATTAATAACGTAATCCGTAGTGTTGTGAATCAACTTTATTATCGATATAATGTCAACAAAGTGATCGGTATACAGTATGGATTCGAAGGCTTTATAGACAAATACAATCATCCGTTGATTGAACTGACCCTCGAAAATGTAGACACAATTCAATTATTTGGAGGTACAATATTAGGATCATCACGCGGAGAACAAAATATAAATCAGATTGTTGATAAGCTTACCGAACAGGACGTAAATATACTATTTTGCATTGGAGGTGATGGTACTTTACGTGGCGCACATGCTATCTATGAGGAGATATCCAGGCGAAATCTCAACATATCGGTTGCGGGAATTCCAAAGACTATTGATAATGATATTAATTTAATTGATAAATCATTTGGCTTTGAAACCGCATTCAGCATAGCAAATGACATCATTCGGTTTGCACATAATGAAGCTAAAGGCGCTTACAATGGAATTGCAGTATTAAAACTGATGGGTCGTGATTCAGGATTTATAGCAGCCTATGCATCACTTTCCATTCAGGAATCAAATTTTGTACTTATTCCGGAAATGGATTTCGATTTAGATGGTCCGAAAGGTTTCTTGCATGCCTTACGAAAAAGACTGGATAAAAGGCACCATGCTTTAATTGTAGTTGCAGAAGGAGCCGGACGACATTTCTTTGACGCCGAAACATTCGAAAAAGACGCATCCGGGAATATAAAAAATAAGGATATCGGATTGTATTTGAAAGATAAAATTATTGAATATTTTCAATCCTGTGAAATTCCAATTACACTTAAATATATCGATCCGAGTTATATTATTCGAAGTGCACCGGCTAATGCCAACGACAGTAAGTTTTGCGGGTTGCTGGCACAAAATGCTGTTCATGCAGCAATGGCCGGTAAAACCGATTTTGTTGTCGGACACTGGAACCATTTATTCACTCTTTTACCGATTCCTATTGCTGTATCGGAGAAAAACAGAATTGATATGAATGATGAGTTATGGTGGAATGTACTTGAAACGACAGGACAACCTGTTTCAATGGTAAATGATGCTGATTTTAAGCCAATCGTTTAACGGAGTAAGTGTATGTAGTACTAATGAAAATGTTTAATTTATTACTGTATTTAAGTGTAATAACGAATAATAAGATTGAATTATACTAATAAACGTTCATTTTATTCGTATTTTTGTACAAATCAAAATTCAGTTGTCTCCAACGTCTTAAAATTGAATTCAACAATTAAATTGTATGCAAGAAAAAGTCCAACAATCGAAATTAATAGTTCCTTCAAAAGTAAAAACAAACGATTCAGAATTTAAACTGTTCCCAATTGCATGCATTGGAGCATCAGCAGGAGGATTGGATGCCTTTGAGCATTTTTTGAAGAATGTTCCTGTAAACAGTGGAATCGGGTATGTTGTTATTCAACATCTGGATCCTACTCAAAAAGGAATGTTACCGGAACTACTTCAGCGGATTACCAAAATGGAAGTATTTCAGGCAAAAGACAGAATGCCCGTCTTGCCTGATCGTGTGTATGTCATTCCACCCAATAAGAGCATGTCAATTTTAAAAGGGACACTTCATTTGTTTGATCCAGTCGAATTGAGGGGCTTACGTCTTCCCATCGATTTCTTCCTGCGATCACTGGCAGATGACCAGAAGGAACTAGCTATTGGGGTTATTCTTTCGGGAATGGGTTCGGATGGAAGTCTTGGATGCCGTTTCATTAAAGAAAAAAATGGTATCGTATTGGCCCAGGAACCCACTAATGCGAAATTTGACAGCATGCCCCGTAACGTGATTGAAACGGTACCGGTAGATATAGTGGCTCCTGCCAATGAACTGCCCGGAAAGCTGCTGACATACATGAAAACTTTACCACTTGTTAAAATAGACATTGAATCGGATATTAAAGATCAAAGTGCACTCGAGAAAATAATTATTCTTTTAAGGAATCATACCGGCAATGATTTTTCATTGTATAAAAAGAATACCGTATATCGACGTATTGAGAGACGAATGAGTGTACACAAAATTGAAAAGATATTAACCTATGTGACTTTTCTTCAGCAAAATTTAAAGGAAATAGATATTCTGTTTAAAGAATTATTGATTGGCGTCACCAATTTCTTCCGTGATAAAGATGTCTGGGATCATTTGGAAGAATTTATACTTCCTGTATTGATTTCAAAAATGCCGGAAGGAACAGTGTTAAGAGCATGGGTGGCAGGATGCTCAACCGGTGAAGAGGCTTATTCACTGGCTATCGTGTTTAAAGAAGTTGTTGAAAAGATTAATCCGCATGGAGGCTATTCATTACAAATATTTGCTACCGATCTCGACAATGAAGCAATTGAGACGGCCAGAAAAGGTCTCTTCCCATTAAATATATCTGCCGATGTCTCGCCGAAACGTTTAAACCGCTTTTTTATTAAAATAGAGGATGGATATCGTGTCAATGCTGAAATAAGGGAAATGGTTGTCTTTGCAAAACATAATATCATTTTACATCCCCCTTTTACGAAGGTGGATATTCTTACCTGCCGCAATTTGCTCATTTACATGGATACCGAATTACAGAAAAAGTTACTCGGATTATTTTACTATAGTTTGAATGCTGAAGGAATAATGGTCCTCGGAAGCGCTGAATCATTGGGCTCACAGAGTCATTTTTTTACCCCTGTAGACACTAAACAGAAAATATTTAAACGTTCCCAGTCTTCAGTATCCCCTGAATTGGTAGACTTCCCTTCTTCCTTTGCACGTAACAGACATAATGTCAATGAAAATCAACAACCGGTTCAGCCATCGCAGAATATTCAAACCCTGGCCAATGAGATTCTTTTACAAAATTTCTCACCTCCCGGAGTTCTGGTAAATGAAAAGGGGGATATCATCTATATCAGCGGACGTACAGGTAAGTATCTCGAACCGGCAGTAGGGAAAGCCAATATGAATATTTTTGCTATGTTGCGCGAGGGCTTACGGAATGAGTTTCCATCAGCTTTCCGTCAGGTATTATTGAAAAAAGAACAGGTCGTTTTAAAAAATCTAAAAGTTGATACAAACGGAGGTCCTCAACTTTTAGATGTTACTATTAAATGGCTGGATAAACCCGAACCATTAAAAGGAATGGTATTGATAATTTTTTCTGATAGGATAATGAATGTCATTGTAAAAGAATTAGGAAAAAAGGGTGAAAAGGCTTTAAGTATAAACCGTCAAGCTGAGTTGGAAATAGAACTGCAAACAGCCAGGGAAGATACACAGAATACGCTTGAAGAAATGCAGACTTCTCAGGAAGAACTAAAATCGACCAATGAAGAACTCCAGTCGACCAATGAAGAGTTGCAATCTACCAATGAAGAACTCACTACTTCTAAAGAAGAGATGCAAAGTCTGAATGAAGAACTTCAAACCGTGAATGCCGAATTGCAATCGAAAATTGATGAATTCACACGGGTAAATAATGATATGAAAAATCTGCTTAACAGCACCGATATTGCAACTTTATTCCTTGATAAAGATTTGAATATACGGCGATATACTGACGAGGCAACCAAAATATTTAAACTTATTAAAAGTGATATCGGAAGACCTTTTACCGATCAGGTATCTGATCTGATATACCCTGATTTACCTGAAGATGCACGTGAAGTATTGAGAACATTGGTCTTTGTGAAAAAGCAGATTGAAACGAAGGATGGTCGTTGGTTCTCAACCCGTATCATGCCGTATCGAACTTTTGATGACAGGATTGACGGTCTTGTTATGACCTTCTTTAATATTACCGATTTGAAGCAACTGGAAGCTGAATTAAATGCTAAAGAGCAAATGCAACGGATGATTCTAAATACTTCATCGGATGTCATCATAAAAATATCAAATGAATGGAAAATACTTGAATTTAATCCTTCCGCTGAAAAATTCTTTGGAAAAAATCAGAAAGAAACAATAAGTCAGAATTTTATTCAATTATTTGTTCCTGACACTGATCGGAAAATGACTGAGAATGATTTGAATAAATTAATGAAGGCAGGGGAATTAGCCAATTACAACATGCAGGTGTTTGTTTCAGGAGGGGAGAAAGTATCTGTTGAATGGATAGCAAATGTACATCTAAACAGTATGAAAATAGCAACCGAAATGATTATTATCGCTAAAAACAAATAAAACTATGAATATGGAAAACAATTCGTTTACAGAAGCTCAATTGCTGCGGATGAAAGCTGAAGCCCAGCTTCAATTGAATCAAAAAACTCCCGGATTAATAGAGTCTGAATCTGATACTAAAAAACTCTTGCACGAACTCCAGGTTCACCAGATTGAACTGGAAATGCAGAATGAAGAGTTGCGTGAATCAAATGAATCGACTGAACTGGCGCTCAAAAAATACACCATGTTGTACGATCTGGCACCAATGGGCTATTTTACTCTCGATCAAAATGGAAATATCAATGAGCTAAACTTTACAGGTTCCGAAATGTTGGGCGAAAGAAGATTCAGTCTTATCAACACGAACTTTAAGTTGTTTGTCTCAGATGAATCAAAGGATACGTTCAATGATTTTTTTAAGAATGTGTTTCTCAGTAATTATAAAGAATCCTGTGAAATCAAACTTGGATATAATAATAAAACATTGTGTAAAGTCTATATCGAAGGTGTTGTTACCGGTGATGACAAAAATTGTTTGTTGTCAATTGTTGATATTTCAAACTTACTGAAATAAATGATTTATATATTTAAATATCAGTTCTTATCATAAAAAAAATAAATATTTGAAATACGATACTCCGCTTAGACTTTGAATAAATTAATTCTATAACTATTAAAAAACTTAATCAAATACAGATTGTAATTGATAATTTAAAATGTTCGGATGTAAAAAAGATAGGTTTATCTTTTTTGACCTTCAGATTTTAATTCAGTTTTCTTTTTAATAGCTTCTTTTTTAGCTTTTTTCTCAAAGTATCTCCTGAAAAGGAAATTATGTTTTACTGCTGTCATGTTTTCATCCAATCCTTTAGAACTCTTTTTGAGATTTATGAGCGTTAAATTTAAATTCTCCGCCATAACTGAATCTTTTATTAACCGGCTTATTGTTCCGTTTCCCGTATTAATGTTTAACGAGATTTCAGCAAGCTGACGGGATATGATTTCTGCATTACGGGTAGTAATATCCAGACTTTTCATGATTGCCTCTGTTCCAATCAGGCCTTTTGAACTCTTTTTTAAATTGACAAGGGTCTGACTAAGATTCTCAGCCATGGTCGAATCCTTTAATAAACGGCCCAGAGTGCCATCTCCACTACTGATTTTATTCATTATTGCTGACAGTTGATGTGAAATGTTCTCTGCATTTTCTGCAGTAATTTTTAAACTCGCCATTGTTACATCCGATCCTTTTAATCCCCGGGAAAACCTGTTTAAATTTGCAATAGTCTGATTTAAATTTTCTGCCATTATAGAATCCTGGATTAACCGGCTGATTGTCCCATTTCCCCGGTTTATATTGAACGTGATTTCAGAAAGCTGCCTGGAGATAATTTTAGCATTATCAGCTGTATCATCCAGTTTAGCCATAATCGCATTTGTTTCGATCGGTTCTTTCGACATCAAAGACTGACCTTCTTTTGCAAGCGGAGCATCCGAGCTGCCTTGCATTATGATAATGTTCTTATCACCGATAATCCCTTCAGATCCTAACATTACTTTACAATCAGACTTAATAAACTGCCAGACATCCTTTTTAATCAACATATCCACTCTGACACTCGAATCGTTTATTATGAAAATGTCTTCTACTGTACCTACATTAATTCCAGAAAAACTAACTTTATTTCCTACTTGCAATCCACTTATATTGTGAAAAGTTGAAGTTAATTTAAATACCGGATTAAATAAATTCTTTTGTCTTCCAATAACAAATATTGCAAGAATGAATAAGGTTATTCCTCCGGCAACAAAAAGTCCTAAACGATATTTGAAATTCTGAGTATGAATATCCATGTTGTACTGGTTTTATGAAAATGATTTTGATATTGTCAGGCAGATTGAACCCTGAAATTCGAAAATGGAAAGTATTAAATATTTGAATTTGAAGGATATGTAATTTTAGTTTTGTCAGGATTTCTTAATTATCATTTCTTTGGTTCAAAATGAAAACACTTTAAATGATAAAGTCCTTAATATTAAATAAAGAGAAAGACAAGATATTTGTCATTCTCTCTATTTAAACAGAATTACCGAAACTTACAGTAATCCATGTCAATATAAAATGTTTCTGTGAAAATTAAGAAACAGTTATCTGAATGTAATATGCCAGATACTGAATTTAAAATACTGAATGAAGATTAAACAACATGTCTGTTATATTTTTCCTGCTTTTACGAATATTTGTTGGTATAGTTTTTATTTTTTTGATTGACTTGCAGCTTTCTTCGCTGCCTCTTTTTTAGCTTTTCTGTTGAAATATCCTTTCAGCAAAAAATTGTGTTTTACGGCTGTCATATTTTCGTCCAGCCCTTTTGAGCTCTTTTTAAGATTTGCCATCGTTGTACTCAGATTTTCAGCAATTGACTTGTCCTGAATTAATCTTCCGAGAGTTCCATCACCTTTATTTATTTTAACCATTATCTGAGCCAGTTGATTGGTAATTATTTCAGCATTTCCGGCAGTAACCTTCAAGCTTTTCATGATGGCATCAGTCTCCACAGGTTCGGTCGATTTAAGGAGTTGACCTTCTTTTGCCAGAGGAGTTTTCTCAGATATTCCTTGCGAAATAATCAGTATTTTATCTCCTATAATTCCTTCCGAACCAATGGATACGGAACAATCGGACTTAATAAATTTCCATACATCCTTTTTGATCAACATATATACTTTGACAGTAGAATCGTTGACAATTGCAATATTATCCACAGTCCCAACATTGATTCCTGAAAACCGGATTTTATTTCCAATTTGCAAACCGCTGATATTATGAAAAGTTGAAGTAAGTGGGAATACAGGATCGAAGAGATTCTTTTGTTTCCCGATAATAAATATGGCAAGTACGAATAAAGTAGCTCCCCCTGCAACAAAAAGTCCCAGTCTGAATTTGAATTTTTGAGTATGTGTGTCCATTTTTTTTAAATTGATAAGTGTATTTATTAATCAGGAATAAGTTAATCTTATAATTGTCTGTTGATTTGTAATCTAATGATGTTATGTAAGTTGTTTAGAACGTGATTTATAAATGTTTAAATAATCCTGTCCACTTTATTTGAAAAATGATTTAATAACAGAATCAGTCGATTTTTCAAAACTACTTAATGTACCTTCTTTATATACTTCGCCATTCTGAATCATAATTAAACGGTCAGCCGTCAACCGTGCACATTCAATATCATGGGTAATAATGATGGAAGAAGTTTTATACTTTTTTTGAACTTCATTAATCAGCAAACTAATTTCATCCGATGTTACCGGATCCAGACCGGTTGTTGGTTCATCATAAAGTATGATTTTTGGATCAACAACAATGGTACGTGCCAGGCTTATTCGTTTACGCATTCCTCCAGAGAGTTGTGACGGCATTTTATTGATCACATCAGGCAATCCAACATTTTCAAGCGCTTCGATAATCTTCGCATCAATATCTTTCTGGTTCAAATGATCTTTAAGCCTCTTCAATGGAAATTCAAGATTTTCTTTTACTGTCATTGAATCATATAAGGCCCCACTTTGAAAAAGGAATCCTATTTTCTGTCGTACTTCGTCTATTCCACTCCGGTTTAATTTCAGTACATTTTGATTAAATACATTTATTATTCCGCTGTCCGAAGGCAATAAGCCTACAATACATTTTATCAGAACCGATTTTCCACTACCCGATTTACCCAGGACCACCAGATTTTCACTTTCATAAAGCTTCAATGAAAGATTTTTTAGTACATCCAATGTCCCAAATGATTTATATAGGTTACTTATTTCGATAACCGGAACCCTGGGTGTCTTTTTCGTAGAATCTACAATAATAGAATCTGTATTTTCAATACTTTCTGTATTTTCTGTTTTCATTTTGCCAGCATATCTGTTACTTGTACTGCGATCATATCAACAATTAAAACTAAAAGAGATGCCAATACTACTGCCGAATTAGCAGCTTTACCAACACTTTCGGTGCCCCTCCCGGCATTGTATCCCTTATAACATCCTACTAAACCGATAACAGCACCAAAGAAAAATGATTTGACTACAGCCGGTAATAAATCAATGAATCCAATATGACTGAATGCCTGTGAAAAAAATAAAATAAAGGATACATCTCCTTTTATATTTGCACCAATCCAGCTTCCAATAATACCAAGCCCGTCGGCATATAAAATTAATAAAGGAATCATGAGTGTTGCCGCCAGTACCCGGGTTACCACTAAAAACCGCATAGGATGAGTAGAAGAGACTTCCATTGCTTCAATTTGTTCGGTTACTTTCATTGAACCAAGTTCTGCTCCCATACCCGAGGCAACTTTACCTGCACATATAAGAGCTGTTATCACAGGACCCATTTCACGGATTAACGATACTGCCACCATCCCGGGTAAGATAGTCTCCGCCCCAAAACGTACCAGAACAGGACGTGATTGTATGGTAAGTACAAAACCCATGATGGTACCTGTTACTGAAATAAGCGGTAATGTTTTATATCCTATTAAGAAACATTGATGCAGAAATTCGCGTAATTCAAATCTGCGCGAAAAGGTTTCTTTCAAGAGATGGGTAATAAATAGTATTACGTCAGCAATGTCGGTAAAAAAGTTATTAGTTGCCTGCTTTTTTGCTATTGTTCTTTCGCTGAGCCTCAGTGCCTGAACCCTTGCAATTTCTTTCGCTTTTGCTACAGGTATTTTTATTTTCATAGTTATTGTCTGTATTGAATGAATTTAATTTTAATACAATAAAATAGTTACTGACTTTTAATTTAGTGTGGTTTTATCCACTTTATTAGCCAAAATCCCATTAATTTTAATAGTACAAATTTAATGGGTATACTAATCATAACTATTACATAACTTTTTAAATTTCTTACATGATTCACACATCTGCTGTACCCTGATTCAACTTAATTACATAAAAATGTCCGTAATCAACAGATAATCAATGTGAATAATGAATCTGTGTGAATCTTACAACTCTTTCACTGAATTTTGTAATACGTACTTGTTCGAAAACTCTCAACTTTGCAAAGTGAAAATTAATTCACCAATAAAATTGAAAGTATGAAAACGAAAATGTTATTTACAAGCCTTGCAATAGTTGCTGCAGTTTTAATGTCCGGATGTAAAAGTGATGAGCCAACTACAAACATTGACAATCCAGGCGGTATTCCGATTCAAAGTACGTCTCAGGCTAATGTATCTCTTGGGGGTGCCGGCAATTTTGCGATTCTTGCAGGTTCTGCAATTACAAGTACAGGTGCTACCAATATAACCGGTGACTTGGGTTTAAGCCCGGGTACTTCTTGTGGGGGTTTTCCTCCCGGTATCTTAACGGGAACCCAACAAATCAATACAGTTTTATCCACTCAGGGAAAACTGGACCTGACAGCTGCTTATAATGATGCTGCCGGCCGTACCAGTAAAGATATCGTTACTCTTTCTGGAAACATCGGAGGACTGACTTT
>Ga0302209_10001083_pt1 | contig 12105 bp, 6 predicted proteins | sample II_Fen_E3_1_FD_194574 | JGI IMG/M metagenome (GOLD analysis project Ga0302209, IMG submission 194574) | Peat permafrost microbial communities from Stordalen Mire near Abisko, Sweden - II_Fen_E3_1 | ecosystem: Environmental > Terrestrial > Soil > Wetlands > Permafrost | place: Sweden: Abisko...
CATTTATTCTGAACATCAACTTTTCCCTGTATTTCCCGATTTTACCGGATGGAAGAATATTTTTCTTTACATCCTCTGTCTTTCCTGCAAGTGCAAGTTTAGTGTTCACTTCCCGTGCAATTTTCCAGTTTAAAAATGCTTTATATGCCTGATCGACATCTGATTTAGGCCCCATATATTTTTTGTTCAATATATCAAACTGTACAAGAACATCAGCTGCCGCAAATTCCATCATTTGAATGGAATTCTGTTTCTCATCTTCAGTATTTGCCACCATGAGGTCTCTTGTTCCAATCCGCATATTTAAAATATCAATTTTAATGTTGCTCACTGCCCTTTTTAGCTGTAAAGGACGATTGTAAATCGATTCAGTCTGATGATGTATCTTATCAGCTTGTTTATTTGATACCACCCCTAAAACAATAACAAATATCAACATAATTGTAAAGCCTACTATGAGTTGTGTCCCAATTTTTAAATCTTTTAATTTCATTTTTTAGTTGTCGTGTTTTACTCTTTTAAAATATATTTTTTTATTTATAAATTAAATGCTCCCTGATTCTACTTTGGCAAATCAAATAACTAATTACAATAGCAATGATGTTTCCTTTAATATTGTTAAATGATGTATTCTAAAATGCAAATAGCCAGTAGAAAAATTGTTTCTTTTATTTATTTGATTGAGTGTCTTGTTGAGACTCTTGAGGTTTAAAATATTTGTTGCGTTTTATTCCTTTAAAGTAGAACTTAGTAAAAAAGTTGTTGAACTATATTTTGAATATCGCACTTTGTGGATAAACTTCATGAAATCCGGATTGAATAAAAAGATCTCTTTCAGTCTCGCCGGTTATTAAATATCCGGTATCCGACAAACAGTTTTTAGTCTTTTTAATAATCTTTTTTTGAATTTCAGGAGTATAGTAAAACAAAATATTGGCACATACAATCAGATCGAAGTCTCCAAATATACTGGTTGGCGGACAACTGTATTTCTCATTAAGCAAATCAAATACTGAAAATTCGATATTCTCTAATAACTCAGGATTCACCGTATAAATTTTACCAAACTTTGAAAACCACTGGTTCACTCTTTTTAGCTTCAGGCTGTTTAATGCTGCTTCAGGATATTGTCCTGTCTGAGCTTCTTTAATCTGTATTTCCGATTGATCGGTTGCAAAAATACGAAAATTTATTTTCCCGTTATGACAATTTGAAAATTCATGAAATAACATGGCCAGACTATATGTTTCCTGACCCCCTGCACATGCTGCCGACCAGACACGAATCTCATTTCGGGAGGATGTTGAGTTATTCAGAATGAGAGAAGGGATGATTATTTTTTCCAGTACCGAAAAAGTCAATGTATTTCGAAAGAACTCTGTATAACTGATCTGTAGGGAGTTTAAAAAGATATTACTTTCAATGGGATTTTGCTCCAGGTAAGTAAAATAAGTTGCTTCTGACTCATGCAATGTTTCTTTCATCCTTCTCTGAATTGTTTTAATCAAAAATGCTTCATCATATTTTGAAATGTCAAATCCATGAATCTGTACGAAATATTGAGTAATCAATTTAAGTAATTCATTCATTGTACAATTTTATATTTTGAAGGTTGATCTGAATCATTCAATAATTTATTAATTTCTTTTTTTAATTCTATCATTGTTAATTCCCTACCCACTGTTAAATCATGAAAACGCATCAACTCATTCATCTTTTCCTGTAATGAATTTTGTACCTTCTTTCTGTCCGAAATATCTCGAATAATTACTAAAATTCCAAAATTAGTACCATATCTGAATCCTGATCCGTTTATTTCTCCATAAAATAGTGTGCCGTCTTTTTTCTTCATCTTAAATTCAAGATTAAGAATCCTTTCACCCGTTTGGATGCAATTAATAAATGTTGAATGGGCATCCACGATGGATTTTTCTTCAACAAAATCAACAAAATGGTGACCACACATTTCTTCGGGCTTATATTGAAAGATGGAGACTGATGCCGTTGAAGCATATATAATGACACCATTCTGATCGGCAATTGATATCATATCACTGGTTTGTTCGGTTATGGATCTGAATTTTTCCTCACTTTCCTTTAATGACTCTAAGGTCTGTTTACGATTCGTAATATCATGTACCAGTACTAAAGAGCCTCTTTCATCTCCATTTATAAATTCTGAACCATTTAATTCGCCATAAAATACTGAACCATCTTTTCGTTTTAATTTCAATTCAATATTTATTTTTTTATTCTTGAGTTCTTTTTCTTTATTAAAAGCAGAGATGGCTGCCGGTAGTGATTCATCATCAAAGTATTCAGTAAAATGATGACCGATCATTTCTTCGGGTTCATATTGCAAAAGAACCCTGGAAGCAGGAGAAGAATACGTTATATACCCTTTCCCATCAGCTATTGTAATTAAATCATATATTTGTTCGGTTATGGATCTAAACTTTACTTCATTAACCCTAAGTGCTTCTTCTGCTATTTTTGACTGTGTAATATCCCGGAAAGACCAGACTCGACCAACTATCGATTCTCCGATTTGATGTGGCAGTGAGTAACGGTCTATAATCCGTCCATCAATAAGTTCAATTAAATCATTACTGATGAGTGTTGGATTTGCATTTAAAAATTTGATTTTATTTATTAGCTCATCCTGTCTTTTTACCTGCTTTATCACTATATTAAGAACATTTTCAACGATTTTATTCTCGAGAATTTCCTTTGGGACATTCCACATGTCTATGAACTTTTGATTATATAAAGTTATTTTTCCATTGTTATCAACCACCAAAATCCCATCGGCTGTGGATTCAATGGTTGCATTCAAAAGTGAAACGGATTGTTTTAATGCATCTTCCGATCGTTTCCGCTCAGTAATGTCCTGAATCATCACATGCCGAGCTTTCTTACCATTTGAAAATACCGAAACGATTGTGATATCGACGTAAATAATTTCTCCATTTTTCTTGGTGTGTCTCCAGAGTCCGGCTGGTTTTACACCTTGCTGGTTGTCCTTTACATCTTTTAATAGTGATGGAATGTCTTCTAAAGGTCGAATATCTGTAAGATTCATTTGCAGAAATTCTTCTTTTGAATATCCGTAATGTACAATAGCCGCCTTATTGACTTCCAGGAATGCCAACGTTTCTACATCATAGATATACATAGGCTGAGGATTGTTATCAAATAAATACCTGTATTTCTCTTCGTTGGCACGAATTCTCTTATCTGCTTTATCACGGTCGATAAAAAGTCCTACCTGATTGGCAAATAACTCAATTATTTCAATGTTTTTAATTGTTATCCCTTTATTAAAAAGTAGAGTGAAATCACCAATTATTTTATCCTTTTTTGTGATTTTTACCACACAGGTTTCGCCAATGTTAAAGGTCTTTTCAATTATTTTTGATAAAGATGCCGGAAGTACATTCTCAGCCAATTCACCAACACTACTAAATTTGGTAAAAGTGTTATTGGAAATTTTCTGATGTTTTACAGCATCAAGCTTGAATGTCTTGTTAATTATTTCAAACCCCAATATCTTTTTAGCTAGTAATATGTTTTTACTTAATCCTGAAACGGCCAGTGTTGTATATTCTAGTTTACTCTCATTTAACATATTAAATGTAGCATATTTTGCTCCGGAAATATCGAGCATAATTTCTGTCAATTTTAGATAGTTTATGCCAACAGTGGTTGAATCAATAAATTCGGTTGATGAATTTAATAATTTATTGAGCACTAATTTGCTTTCCTGCAACGCCTCTTCAGAAAGTTTACGTTGTGTAATGTCACGCAATACACCTTCATGAGATATAACTTCACCGAATCTATCTGTATTATACCACCCATGATCTTCAATCCAGATCCCAGTTCCATCTTTCCTTTTTAATTGAAAGACGCCAGTTTCTTCATTCTTTTCTTTTAATATTGTACTTTCCCTGTCGGCCGAATCAAAATATAATTGTGATTTAATATCGATAGCCATCAATTCATTTTTATTTTCATAACCTAGCATCTTAACCATTGCCGGGTTTACATCCATAAATTTACCTTCGTGGGTGCTTTTGTAGACTCCATCCGGGATTTTTAACACCAGATTACGATATAGTTCTTCACTCTCCCTGAGAGCGGCTTCTGCTTCTTTACGTTCTGTAATATCGTAAATCTCAGTAATGAAATTTAAAGGATTTCCTGTATTATCCCGCATTAAAAAAGTGCTGATATCCACCCAAACAATGTTTCCATTTTTATGAATGTATCTTTTTTCCCAGTGCGAAAATGTTTTTTCGCCTTTGAGAATTGAATTTATAACTGCTTTATTATAGTCAATATCGTCTTTATGCGTGAATTTGGTCCAGTCTGTCAATAATAATTCTTCTTTTGAATACCCCACTATCTCACTGAAAGCTTTATTTGCAATCATCTTTCCCTCAATAGTAGTCATTGATTTTCCAATGACTGAATTTTCGAATATTTTTCTGAATTTTTCCTCACTTATTTTTAATTCTTCTTCAACCTTCTTCCTTTCTGTAATATCATGTACCGAGGTGCGTATTCCTGTGATCCTACTATCACTTGATGTTAGAATCTTATCCTGTTCAAAAATCGGGATTTTTGTTCCATCTTTCCGGACTAAAATCCGTTCATAAGGGATGGATGAAAGTTTATTCCCTTTTAGTTTTTCATTAGTCACTTTTTTTGAAAAGTCTTTGTGAGCACTTAATTCCCAACAATACTGACCTATTACTTCTTCTACAGTATAGCCCAGCATTTTTAATTCCGTTTTATTCATCCGGACAATCTTTCCTTCGTTATCAATTTCATGATATCCCACCGGCGCATATTCAAAAAGATCCCTGAATTCTTCACGACTTTCGTTTAATTTAGCTTCTGCCTTTTTTATTTCTGTGATATCCTGTATGGTTGAACGGATACCGGTTATATTCCCATCAACATCATAAAGCACTTTATCAAGAATTAATATGGAAAATGTTAATCCTGTTTTACTGATCAGTATTGTTTCAAACGAAAACTTAGAAATATTACGTCCTTGAAGTTTATCTTTAACTTGTTGATGTGTCACAGACTCATTATGTGCGATTTTCCAGATATATTGACCAATTATTTCTTCCGGCGCATAGCCCAGCATTGCTAATTCAGTCTGATTCATTCGTACAATTCGTCCTTCTGCATCAATTTCATGATAACCTACCGGAGCATTATTGAAAAGGTCTTTAAAATCTTCACGGCTTTCCCTGAGTTCTTTTTCGGCTTTAATTTGTGTTGTATTATCCCTGACAATCAATTGAACTGCAGGGCTGTTTTGGAATGTTATTGGCATTGATTTAACAACTACGTCAACAGTTGTCCCATCAAGCCGGATAAATTTTTCTTCAGTCAGTGGTTGTATGCTTCGGTCATTCACAGCATGAGCCATACGTTCAAAGACTTTTGCCCGGTAATCAGGATGAATAAATTCAATTACCGATTTGCCAATCAGATCTTCAACTCTAGATGCGGCTATTAATCGAAGGCATTCTTTATTTACAAATACAATCTTTCCTTCCGAATAAACTGCGATGGCATCAGGGGAATTATCGACCAGTTCCCGGTATTTATTTTCACTTTCTTTTATTGTTTCCCCAATCTGCATTTGATACGTAGTATCATACAGGATGCCGGTCCATAAAACTTCATTGTTTTCAATCCGACGGGGTACTGATTCTAAATGTACCCAACTGATTTTCTCGTTTATGACTAATCGTCCATCCCAATTGAATGGTTTAATACTGGTATTTGCTTTTTCGTTTTTAGTGACGAAATCCTGCTTGTCATCCGGATGAATTAAATCGATAATTATACCGGGGTTAGTTTCAAATTCAGCTCTGGAAATTCCTAAAATTTCGCAAAACCGATCACTTGCATACTCCATACAATAAGGAAGATTCTCAGTACTTTTCCATGCATTTTTCCACCATTTCCCTTTTTGAAATACCCGAATGCGGTAAATTCCTGCCGGTTGATTGTTAACTAAGTCCTGGTACAGTTCACGTTCATGTTGCAGGGTTGTTTCAATTTGTTTTCTTTCTGAAATATTGACAGAAGTAACAAGGCAGTGCTCTTTGTTTTTACTTAAAGTACCGGTAAGAAACACATCTGTTTTAATTCCTGTAACTGTATTCAGCTTAATTTCACAGGTATTACAAGAATCAGTACGATATATGCTGTTGATAAAGAATTTGAAAATTGATCTTGTTTCAGGAGATACAAACTGTTCAAACAACTTTCCTTTTAAAATAGATCTTTCTTGATGAAGTAACTTTGCGCCGCTTAGATTTAATCCTATGATTTCACCATTTCCAGAGAGTGTAAAATAGCCGGTCGGTGCAAAATCATACAAATCAATTGCATCCTGAACTGCAATTTGAGCTTCCATTAATTCCTCGTTCCGGACGTTTGACTCTCCTTGTTTGAAATCAATTTCACGACCCTGTTTTAATGCATTACTTTCTAACAAATCAGTATTTGATGTTGATGCATTAATTAATGCCTGATCTTCAGTTTTCTGAAGTAGGATAAAAGGTGAAGTGTTTTTTTTTGGTGTGTTTTTCATAAGTACTTCGATGAAGTAACAGTGGTACTAAATGTGGAAAAGGAAAGCATTTGTAGAAATTTGTTTTTTAACTACATTTCTACAAATATATTGAAAATTAAATGTAACTCTTGCAAATATAGTGTAATTTGTATTCAAATAGTAGATACAAAGAACATTATTTTGACCAATGGGCTTAATAATGTCCTTTGGAATCATTTTTAACTCAATATTTTGAAAATAAGTAGTCTGGATAATTAATTGGGCCAATTTAAATCCATAATATTACAAACTGATCATATTAATTGTTCTTAATGATTATCCGCAAAAGCTCCTAAATCATCAAGAAATTATTTATGCTGTTTTAATTCGGGTTACCGGATTTAATTCAGATAAAAACGAATTATAATTTTTTTATTTATATTTGTATTTTGAATACATATCAGACGCTGAATGGTTTATAATTGGTTTAGGTTTGGTTTTGGTTCCGTAGCTATTCTGATATATCATTCAATTAACATTCATTTATTCGCACTATATTTGCCATATATCTATAAAGGTATATGGCATATATTTTGAAAACAAATGAATGAACTATCATAACCAAAACCAATCCAAAACCAAACCTAAAATATTCCAAAACCAATTGAAGAATAATAACAAAATGATTTATTAACTTTACTCCTGGAAATTAGAATCCAAATGTTGCAGAAGTCCGGATATGAATATAATGAATTCTATTCCGTGACATGTTTTTTTGATTAGGTGTCTTTGCGGATAATCATTTTGATTTTTATGTAAGATTGTAATCATCTGTTTTAACCATAAATCAATGTGATTTAATGGAATTGTGATGATTACTACTCATAAAATGTATAAAATATGACACTTATATCTTCATAAGACTTAAAACATTCCCGTGGAATCTAAAAACATGTTATAAAACATGGTTTTAGTGCAATTAATCACTAAAATGTTTGGATTGTATTCATTCTTGCCTTACCTTTGCACAGTGATTTTTTCATAGTATTAGATTTAAGGTTAACAAAGATTGGTAGAATGCCGTGAGGCAAGCTACCTTTCGTCTTTTATAGAGGTTGTCATTCGGCAATCTTTTTTTTTGTTTTATAACTGTCCGAATATAAGCTGCTTGAGAATTGCGTTCTATAATTCATATTACATAATTTGAAAACATAAATGAGATTTGTAATGAACTTCCTTTTAGAAAAACTGTTTCAAATGAGAATGATCAATTGAAAAGTATTTTATTTATGTACAGGAAATATTCAAACCAATCATCTAAAAACTTCAGCATATGAAAAAAATTGCTTTAATAGGTGCCAGTGGATTTATAGGTTCGGCAATTTTGAAAGAATCGCTCGAGCGGGGACATACAGTCACAGCAATTGTTCGTCATCCCGAAAAAATAAAATTTAATAACCCGAATTTAAAAATAGTAGCCGGTGATGTATTGGCCCAAGATTCAGTTTCTGAACTCGTACAGGGAGTTGATGTTGTTATCAGTGCCTATAATCCCGGGTGGACAAATCCGGCCATTTCGGCAGATACTACAACTGCATATAAATCAATAGTAGGTGGCGTTAAGAAAGCTGATATACCCCGCTTGCTGATCGTAGGTGGTGCGGGAAGTTTGTTGATATCACCTGATAAAAAGGTCATGGATACAGGTGTGATTCCCGAATCGTATCTGCCGGCAATAAAATCATTAGCTGAAGTGCTTTATGGACTTCAAAAAGATGAAAAAGATCTGGACTGGGTATTCTTTTCTCCGGCAGGAAATATAACACCCGGCAAAAAGACCGGAACCTTCCGTCTTGGGAAAGATCACCTGATTGTCGATGAAAAAGGGGAAAGCAATATCTCGGTTGAAGACTATGCAGTAGCTATGCTGGATGAAGTCGAAAAACCACAACACCACAGGGTACGTTTTACCATTGGTTATTAAGATACTGATAAAATATTTGTCGAAAAGGTCATTCATTATTCAAATGAATGACCTTTTCAATTTACCACATCATCTATTTGCCTGAAAGACAAAAAAAAACTACTTTTGCAGTCAAATCCATACAAACTACTTATGAATATTCTTCTTCTTGGATCGGGCGGACGCGAACATGCTATAGCCTGGAAAATAGCTCAAAGTTCTAAACTTTCAACACTTTTTATTGCCCCCGGAAACCCGGGAACGGCAAAACTTGGAGTCAACGTGCCTGTTTCGGTCAATGATTTTCCTGGTATTAAAAAAACAGTCCTTGAAAACAAGATTGATTTGGTGGTTGTTGGTCCCGAAGATCCATTGGTAAACGGGATTGTGGATTTCTTCAAGCATGATGTTGAGTTAAATGCCATCCCGGTTGTAGGACCTGACAGTGTAGGAGCGCAACTAGAAGGAAGCAAGGACTTTTCGAAACAATTCATGTTTCGACATAATATCCCTACTGCAGGATACCTTAGTGTAACGACCGCTAACTTTAATGAAGGGGTTGATTTCCTTAAGAGCCTGAATCCTCCCTATGTATTGAAAGCGGATGGATTGGCAGCCGGAAAAGGAGTGCTGATTTTAAATGACCTCGATGAAACGATAGTCGAATTGAAAGCCATGCTCGATGGAAAATTCGGTACCGCCAGTAATACAGTGGTTATTGAAGAATTCTTGTCAGGGATCGAATGTTCTGTTTTTGTAATTACAGATGGACTTCATTATAAAATTCTGCCCGAAGCGAAAGATTATAAACGTATTGGGGAAGGTGACCGAGGATTGAACACAGGAGGAATGGGCGCCGTCTCACCGGTCCCGTTCGCAAATGAAGAGTTTATGCGTAAAGTGGAAGAACGAATCATACAACCGACAATAAACGGGTTAATCAGTGAAGGAATTGTCTACAAGGGATTTATTTTCTTTGGCCTTATAAAAGTAAATAACGAACCGGTTACAATAGAATACAATGCCCGCATGGGAGATCCCGAGACTGAAGTAGTGATGCTCCGTATAAAGAGTGATTTTGTGGATTTGCTGGAAGGGGTGGCACAAGGCAATCTGGATGAAAAATCAATTGAGATTGATGATCGTACTGCAGTGACCGTCATGTTGGTATCCGGAGGGTATCCTGAGGAATATGAAAAAGGAAAAGAAATTACCGGATTGGATAACATGGATGGAAGCATTGTTTTTCATGCAGGGACAACCTCTAAAAACGGTCAACTTATTACAAACGGCGGACGTGTTCTTGCAGTTAGTTCGTATGGTACTTCAAAAGCTGAAGCACTGGCTCTTTCGTTTGAAAATGCACAAAAGATTCAGTTTGAAGGAAAATACTCCCGCAGTGACATAGGATTTGATATCTAACCGATCAACTGAATTTATGCCGGATGATACGAATTCAACTGTTCATAATTCAGATCCTGTTTTATACAAATCCATTCTAAAGTTCTTCAGCTGATTTTATTTGTCAGGATAAAAAAATGAATGTACTCTGCAAAGTTAAGTGTTATACATTCAAAGGAATAAATATTTTTACAATAAATCAGATATAGTTTGATTGTAAAAAACAAAGTGTAATAAATAGCTAAAATGGCAAAAATATTAATCGTTGATGACGAGCGCAGCATACGCAATACGCTGAAAGATATCCTTGAATTTGAAAAACATCAGGTTACGTTGGCAGAGAACGGAAAGCAGGGACTTGAAGCAGCATTGAACAATATCTTTGACCTGATATTTTCGGACATCAAGATGCCCGAAATGGATGGCATTGAATTGCTTGGAAATTTAATAGAAAAGGAGATTGATGTACCCATTATCATGATTTCGGGTCATGGGAATATTGAGACAGCCGTAGAATGCATTAAAAAAGGAGCTTTCGATTTTATTGAAAAACCTATTGACCTGAACCGGTTGTTGGTGACCGTAAGGAATGCGCTGGAACGGAATAACCTGGTGACAGAATCGAAGACCCTTAAAAAGAAGGTTGCCAAAAAGCATCAAATGATAGGTGCCTCGCCTGCCATAGAAAAAGTAAGGATGATGATTGAACGGGTTGCCCCTACCGATGCCCGTGTACTGATTACAGGAGATAACGGCACGGGAAAAGAAGTCGTGGCAAGGCTCCTCTTTGAACAAAGTAACCGTTCGGATGGCCCATATGTTGAAGTAAACTGTGCAGCCATACCATCCGAATTAATTGAAAGTGAATTATTCGGCCACGAAAAGGGTGCTTTTACTTCGGCGATCAAACAACGAATCGGTAAATTTGAACAGGCTGATGGCGGAACCATATTTCTGGACGAAATAGGAGATATGAGTCTTTCGGCACAAACCAAGGTGCTCAGGGTATTACAGGAAAATGAATTAACCCGCGTAGGAAGCGATAAAAGTATAAAAGTCAATGTCCGTGTATTGGCTGCTACCAATAAGAATCTGAAAAAAGAAATCGAAAACGGTAATTTTCGTGAAGATCTGTTCCACCGGTTGAATTCCCATGTTAATCACTCATTTTTGTGAAATGATCTGCAGCGAACAGGGCATACAACCAAAGGTATTTGAAGAATCAGCCATTGAAAATCTTAAATTACGCCCCTGGACAGGAAATATCCGCGAATTGAGAAATATGGTGGAACGCTTAATCATTCTGGGAGGTGCTACAATTAGCAGTGAAGATGTTGATATGTTCGGATAATGACCCCCAGCCCCTAAAGGGGAGCTGAATTCTAATTGCAGGAATGAACAAGTTAATCTCGACATTTTAAACAAGAAAAAAAGGTTTGCCGGATATACCAGCAGACCTTTTTTTTTTAATCTTATCCCCCTTTAGGGGTCAGGGGTTCTTACACATTAAACCTGAAGTGCATGATATCACCATCCTGTACCACGTATTCTTTACCTTCCACATTCATTTTACCTGCTTCCTTACAGGCGGCTTCCGAGCCCAGGGTAGTAAAATCATTGTATTTTATAACTTCTGCACGGATAAAACCTTTTTCAAAGTCGGTGTGTATTACTCCGGCGCATTGAGGGGCTTTCCATCCTTTTTCAAATGTCCATGCACGGACTTCCTGAACACCGGCTGTAAAATAGGTCTGAAGGTTCAGTAGATGATAAGCGGCTCTGATTAACCGTGACACACCCGATTCCTTTAATCCTACTTCTTCAAGAAACATTTGTCTTTCTTCGTAGGTTTCAAGTTCGGCAATATCAGCTTCTGTAGCAGCTGCTACAACCAGTATTTCAGCATTCTCATCGGTAATGGATTTTCTGACGGCATCCACATATGCATTCCCGTCTTTGGCAGCAGCTTCATCTACATTACAAATATACATCACCGGTTTGTCGGTGAGCAGGTACAAATCTTTTACAAGCTTTTTGTCCAACGGGTCAAGTATCACAGTACGGGCCGATTTGCCTTGCTGCAAGGCGGCACGATACAGGACTAATATATCATAGATGGTCTTAGCCGTTTTATCTCCTCCGGTTTGTGCCTGTT